>Ga0209208_10002475_pt1 | contig 26483 bp, 20 predicted proteins | sample S1TSphfallax_3_FD_187694 | JGI IMG/M metagenome (GOLD analysis project Ga0209208, IMG submission 187694) | Host-associated microbial communities from peat moss isolated from Minnesota, USA - S1T2_Fd - Sphagnum fallax MG (SPAdes) (version 2) | ecosystem: Host-associated > Plants > Peat moss >...
TACACTACTCTAAACCCTAAACCTAAACCCTAAACCCGATAAGGAGGAAACAGTGATTTCACTTTTCACAAAATTTCATTAAATTTCAGCCTAAAAGTTTTGATTTTGATCTATACAACAAAGGATTTTTATGAAAAAGAAATGATCCAAATTTGGCAGATTTTGAGAAGAAAATAAATAAATTTCTAATCTCCAAAATAGTTACCAGTAAATAGCCAAGAATATGGAAGGATCCTTTACATTGTTAAAACTTTCATATCTGGTTCATAGCCAGATTTGGCTAAATTTTCTATTGGATGATCCTCACTTTGGCTACATCACAAAATTGACCCCAAAAAAACAAAAGCCACTTGGGTTGAGGAACCAACAACCTACTGCAACACAAAACTAAATTTGTCAATGTCCAAAAGACCTAAACCCTAAAACCTCCAAAAACCCTAAACCCTAAACCCTAGCCAAAGAAAAATAAAATGTAGGCTACATCGTGTTGAGTAGAAGGCAATGGCTTTTAATATGAATTCAATTCCAATTGTATAAACTATTTGGGATGGAGCCAAGCTTTATAGTTAGGCCATTTGTCCTTACTAGAGTAAAGAACATCATGTGTTGATACTTAAATGTACCCATCAAAATAAACAAGGGGTGTGTCACACTTTGGCCTTGCCATTTACATTAAAAGTATTGTCTTAAGGCAAAAGAAGAATTATGGAAACTCAAATATTTCACCATGCAAAAATAATAATAATCTTCAAAAAAATCCTCTAAAACAAACCAAAATCTTTCAAGATATTATAACTCTATAACTAATCTCAAGTTTCAACACAAGCCAAAATATCATATTTCAAAAATCCTCATATAAAAATAGACCTATTATTATTACCTAGGGGCCAAAATCCCTTAATCTATTATACTCTATAATGAATCTAAACACAATATCCTTGCCTTTGTAGCCAAGGCCAATAAACAAAAGCTCAAATGTAAATGAAGAGCTTGTAGTTTGAAGTTCAAAATACCAAAACCATGGTATAATAAATAAATAATAAATATCATGTATATATAAAAATTAAATAAAAATAAAAATATATAAAACACTAGCTAGCTGCCAAGGCCATAGACTTCAAGCTCAAAAAGAAAAAACATGAATTGTTTTTATTGTCCACACTAAAAACTAATTTATGGGTTGTATTTTTAAATTTTTTCTGGACTATGGGTTTCATTGAGCTTTAGTAGTAGTAGTAGTAGTAGTTGAGGACGTGCATCTGGGGAGTATTCCACCTCATAATGGGTCATTAAGGTCGGGCTAGGTAAGCCGAACCATAATGTGCTATGAAATGGTCAAGCCCCTGCCCATTATGTTGGGTTAGGTATTCCGCGAGAGCACTATGAACAAGAGGAGCCAGGCAACACACCCAACAAGATGTGCAAGGGTGACACCATTCCGTGACATTAAAGTCTGGGGATGGCAGAATTGACATGTTTAACAACACACATTTTGGTCATTTTATTACGAGTGTATGTGTGATGAATAATCAGAAGATTATGTCATGTAATCATGTGGTGAAGGGAAGGAAATGATGTAATCTTCCACCCCAAGCCCTTAATGACTTAATAGGAGGAAAAAGAATGTGCCCTAGAGGAGCACATTCACTGAGTCACTAAGGTGGATTGTAGTTCCGTGGCATAAGGGACTTTAGTTGGCCGTTTCTACGTTGGAATTCAAAGTGCAAAATTGGTCTTGGAATTCCAGGTGCAGAATCAGCTCATGCAACCAATGAGGTGCCTATGAGGAGGAATGCGGGCTGCCCGGCAGTAGGGTGAGCCTGAAATTCCGAACGGGCAGTGCTCAATTCTGTAATGGTGGTCATGGAATTACATAAAGTGAGGTAGTGATGTGGCCCAGGGTAATTAGGTCAGGTACACGCAAGAAGAAGAAGAAGAAGAAGAAGAACTGCCCGCTCCAATATTTCTCTGTAGGGGCAGAGAAAAGGCAGGGTGAAAACCATTACGTGTAAAATAGGGCAGAAAGGATGGCCGCATGAAAAAACTCCTTTCGTGTTGAATTGCATGGCTTGTCAGAGGGGGGCAGCCCGGGGAAAGTTTTTTTTAAAAGAAGAAAAAACAACACTGCTGCTGCCTGCAGCTTGATTTTTTAAAAATTTGATTTGATTTCTTATCGTAAAGAGAAAAAGAAAATAAATTGAAAAATGGGGAAAATGGGTTGTTGGGGCTGGGGTACCAGGACCGGTTGGGTTTGTTTGCTGGACCCGTCGACGGCGGCTTGATGGTCCGTCTTTCACGGGTTCGAACAAGCCTTTTTAATGCCGCTCCACACGGTGATGCCAGGGCAATCAGGCAGCTAGTTAGTAGTGGCGCATTTAAGGAGGGAGACTATAGTGTGCGCAGAAAGAAGGAAGGACGCGGCGCGTGGTGGTCGGTCCGGTTACCCAAATCTAGTTCTGGTTCTGCACGTCACCTAACGTACACTACAGTAGTCCAGTCCAGTCCGGTTCAGTCCAGCCCACCCAAGCCCAGTCCAGGCGAGCCCCTTCCAGTCCAGTCCAGTCCAGTCCAGCCCCTTCCAGTCCAGTCCAGTGACCCTTCTTCTCTCTTCTCCCAAGTCCTTCGTTCCTTTCCCTTCTGCCCTTCCCCGGTTCCTTGCTCGCTTCCTCGCTTGCAAGCTTGCTAGACATCGCTCTCGATTCTTCTACATTTTTCTTCCTTGGGGATCTGTAACAGCAGTCTCGTGTCGTGATCAGAGGTTGTTACTAATTCCTTGTGCTTAGACACAGTCATTAATTCATCATTGTGACGAAGCAGCTGAAGCTTTCTTAAATGTCCTAGTAACTTAGTCTTGTTACAAATCTCGCACAGTTGCAAGAAGCAATGTCTGGAGAGACTGTCTTTCTGTGATATTATACGAGGGAGATTGCTGCGATTCGTGGAGTGCAAGGAACTGTGGAAGGAAATTCAGCTGTTGCTGTTAATTTCGATCCAACCGCACGACTAGTGCCGGGGAATTGTAGTTTCTGTGCGACGTTTTGCAGCGGGGTAAAGAAGAAGAAAAAGAAGAAGAAGAGGTTGGGGGCGCTTTGGGGGTCAGCAGCTGCTACAGCTGAAATCAGCGGCTTGACGTTACGATGCGTTGCAGTGGTGAGCAGAAACCGGCGCAGCAGCAGCAGCAGCAGCAGCGACATTCACTGTTCATGGCGAGGAGTTTGAGTCGACGTCGCTGCAGCAGCACAGCAGCTGGCGACGTTCCAGCTCGTAAGTTCACGGACGTGGAGGGTTGTTGCTTGGATGCTCGAGAAGAGCAGACTGTAGTGTCGGAGATTTTCGGGAGTTTGTTGCGAGGAAGGAGTACACTTCCTTACTTCATGTTGGTGGCATTCGAAGCTTGCGGCATTTGTCGCTTCGCGCTACTTCTTCTCTTCTCTCCCGTCTACTACTTCCTCAACTCTTGTGTGTCGGAGTCGTCCGCCACACGCATGCTCATCTTCCTCACTTTCGCGGGTCTTAAAGTTCGCAAGATCGAGTCCGTTGCACGCGCAATTCTACCCAAATTCTTCTCGGAAGATGTGCACCCGGTGGCATGGCACCTCTTCTCCTCCTTCGGCAAACGCTACGTACTCACTTCCGCTCCACGCATCATGGTGGAGTCCTTCGCACGGGACTTTCTGGGCGCGGATACCGTCATCGGAACCGAGATTCAAGCGACCAAAAGCGGCATAGCAACAGGCTTCGTAAAATTCCCTGGAGTTCTAGCTCGAGTCGTCAAACGCAACGCTCTCAAGGCCGCATGGAAGGGAAGCAATGCACCGGACGTCGGCGTCGGAGTCTGCAAAAACGACTTCTCTTTCCTCAGCCTTTGCAAGGTTCACGACCGCCCATGTTGTTCACCAGCTACCGGCAGATCAGTTCTTAGAGCATTGATCAGAAGCTTGCTGCAAGAAGTAGCTGCTCTGGAGCTCCAGAACTGATCTTGTTGCATGCTTGTTGTTTGCTCCTGCTGCAGGAGGGTTACGTTGTTGTCCCTACTAGTGGGAATTCGACTGTGCCGAAGCCTCTGAGTAGAGAGAAGTTCGCAAAGACGATTGTGTTCCACGACGGACGTCTGGTGCAACGACCGACTCCCTTTCTCGCACTCGTGATTCTTCTCTGGATGCCAGTGGGGTTCTTCCTGGCGGTTTTGCGCATCGCCGCGGGTGTGTTTCCGATGCATTGGGCACGGACACTCGTCACGATACTCGGTGTCCGACTGGTGATCAAGGGAAGAGTACCACCAGCTGCTGCTGCTTCTTCCAAGCCGCGCGCCGTGCTGCAAGCTGAAGAGAAGAACGCGAGGATGATCAAGCAACAGCAGCGAGGAAGTGGAGTTCTTTTCGTGTGTTCGCACAGGAGCTTACTAGATCCCATTTTTCTGTCAGTCGCATTGGGACGACGCACCACGGCAGTCACGTACTCGATTTCACGATTCTCTAAACTGATTGCGCCGATCAAGACAGTGGCGCTCACACGCAATAGAGAACAAGACGCGAGCAACATCCGCAAGCTACTGGCTGAAGGGGATCTAGCGATCTGTCCCGAAGGTACCACATGCCGTGAGCCTTTCCTACTACGGTTTTCGTCTCTGTTCGCGGAGCTGACAGACCAGATCACCCCCGTAGCCATGAACTGCAGAATGTCCATGTTCCATGGCACCACTGCCACTGGATGGAAATGCATGGATCCCTTCTTCTTCTTCATGAACCCAAGGCCAGTTTACGAGGTCACTTTCCTCCCGCAACTTCCGCTACACCTCACTTGTGCAGCTGGGAAATCCCCGCACGAAGTTGCGAATTGCACTCAACAGTTGCTTGCAGGGACACTCGGATTCGAATGCACCAACTTCACTCGCAAGGATAAGTACAGGATGCTTGCTGGTCATGATGGAAGTGTTGTTACAGTTCCTGCTGCTGCAACACATGCAAAACCTGCAAGCACTGCACCAGCTGCTCCTGCTGTTCATTCCATCACTCTGGCTCAATGTGATCAAACCTGCAGATCAAGTCTTGTAGTTGCAGCAAGCTGCTCCTCAAGTCAAAAGTGCATGGTTCTAGCTGGTGCCCAAGTCCAGCAGGATATTGCTTGATGCAACATCTGGAAACGACCATGGATCAAGCATTTGGCAATGGACCCATGAGATCGAGCACCTGGCAATGGATAGATCATCTTCCATTGCTGTTCAATTTGCTACAATGATTCCTGAAACAAAAGATGAGATGCAAAGAGCTTTGTGTGCTCAAACTAGCAGAAAGGCTCTCTCTCTGTGTCTCTCTCTGGCTATTTATAATTTAGCTCCTGAGATATTCTTGCAGTCAGTTTGCACATTGCAATGTGGTGCAGCACACAAGGCCTGCAAGTAGATGGATTTCACGTTCATAGCTGGGCAATTGAAATGTCAAGGACCTTCCTCCACCTTCTCTTCCTCATGTAGAAATTCTTTTTTGTTTTTCCAAATTCTTGGTTTTTTCTGGCTCCATGTCTAGCTAACTAGCTAGCTAGCTGGTAGAGAGTATTGCAGCAAAAAACTTCAAAACAGTGCAAGCAAGAAACTGGATTTCAATCGATTTGGTTCCCATTTGAATTGTAATATATATATACATATACATTCATACATATATATACAAACATATGAAGGCATTCTATTACAAACAAGTACATTCCAATGGAGGGAGAGAAGAGGATTGTGGAGAAGATTGTGAAGGAGGATTTGTGGGCATATTCCAATGAAGAACAAGCTGATGTTTGTGTAGGAGATTGTGGCTTGAGAAATATGGGAGTTTTTATTTGAAATAGATGAAAGGTTGCATCTATGCACGTCATGATGTATGTCCATATGTCCATATGTAATAATTGAAGTGATTTTGGAATTCTCATAATTGATGCCAATTTGCAGACATTGAATTTTGAGTGCGATGTACCTGGCTTTGGTTGATCCCTTTCTTCTTCTTCTTCTTCTTCTTCTTCTTCTTCCCCTTGTAAGAAGATCATGTATGCATAGTAGTGGTTAGAGTCTTTCTTTCTTCATGAGAGCTGGTCTGGTACAGGAAGTGTTGTGAGACTTCATGGTAGAGTTATCAGGTCATGTTCAATAATGAATGGGCTGTATTTATCTCTTGTGAAGATTTCAAGGTCTTCTTGCTCAGAGATTGATTAGGGTGAGTGACATTGGGATCAGAGAGACATTGACTAAGTTTTGGCTGGCTGGGCCCCAGGGTTGGACCTCTGCAAAGCTTTACATTATCTGATTCTGGATGTGGGTCCAGGAGTTCACACAACCTGGTAAAAAGTTCTTTTCTTGAGTGTCAATGGGGAAGGCAGCAGATGTTGGGGTCCCACATAGTTTGTTTTGTTTTGTTTGTTGCAATAATGTGATTCTGACTGGGGATCCTGCGGCTGCACACAGTGAAATTCCCATTTCTAACTATGTACATGGAGTCAACTAGAAAGAAAGAAAGAAACAATTCCTCTATCAGCTGTCAAAACCTCACGATCATGCTAAAACTTTGTCATGTATTGGCCAGTGGGAACAAATATACATGTGTGTGTGTGTGTTTGCTTTGCAGCAGCTCCCAGATCATTTTTACTTGCAATTATATGTAGTTTGACCTTCATTGCTCTTCTCGAGTAATCTGTAATAATATGAAGCCTTCCTTCTTCAATTCTTCTTGCAACAAAATGGGCCACATCTCCTCCTCCTCCTCATGGTACAGTTTTCTGAGATCACCATTTTTTTGTTGCAAGGAAAACGTGTGATCTTTCAAGGAAAACCGAAAAGATGATGATTGCAGCATCAGCAGTTGGCGGCTATGTCATATACATTAAATGCCTATCCAAAACTTTCATCAGCACAGCTTGATGGCAGAAGGGCAGCAACGTTAAAACCTAAACCCTAAAATCTTCAGGTCTGGCATTAGCTACTGGCACCAAACCTAAAACCTCAACCCTAAAATCTTCAGGTCTAGCATTAGCTACTCGCACCAAACCTAAAACCTCAACCCTAAAATCTTCAGGTCTAGCATTAGCTACTGGCACCAAACCTAAAACCTCAACCCTAAAACTCTTCAGGTCTGGCATTATCTACTGGCTCCAACCCTAAAACTTAAACCTGAAAATTTTCAGGTCTGGCATTAGCTACTAGCTCCAACCCTAAAATTTTCAAGTTTTGCATTAGCTACTAGCTCTGTCAGTACCTGGCCTATGTCTTATTTGTCAATTCCACTTGCTCATTTGGGTACCTTGCGTGTGCGAATAGTAGGTTGTTGATTTGTGGTGGGTGGTCATAAATTCTTGAGTCACCACTTCAATTTTATCAATGATGATGGAAATGACTTCCTTGCGTTGTTGGATGGGAGTAGAAATGAACTAAAATTATCAGCTTTCCAGCTCCTGAACTAAAAAAATGATAATAAAATGGAGAGAATCTAATGCTAGATGAAGCTTCACATCTTGTAACTAATAATGATATTATGCATAGCATGTGCCATTCGTCAAGTATTATCACTTCCTTAATTGATTTTTTCCTTCCCAAACCTGGTTCTTTGAAATTTATTTGAATTTACAGCAGCAGAAATCACTTTAAAATCGACATCTCTCCCACATTCTGAATCTAAATCTTACCAAAGAAATTCCATTGAATCCTGCTCATCAAGATCTTTCCAACAACACCAAAGGCACATTCCTATTCCTCCCAAATTTTCAGCTACAATTTAATTTAATTTTCAGTGAAGAAATCATTTCAATATTCAAGAACTTTTGCACCACAAGTGCAAACATCATGAAATGAAACTAAGCCCATGCACCCCTCCTCATCGAGAGCTTTCCACAATGACACTAAGAACACGATCTGAAGCATCCCAGTTCAGTGAATCTCATTACTACAAAACAAAACAAACTACCTTCCTTCATAGATAGATTCCAAACAATTGGCAATCCCAATCCCAAAAATTGTTCAGAAATTGTAACCAAAATGAAACTATGGACTCGGGTAACCAGTGAGAAGCTGGTTGTTGTTGCCAAAACAAAATAGTCAATAGGGTGGAAGTGCTGAGGCTATTTCTAGTCATTAGGCGTCTAGAGAGGTGTTGAGCCAGTTACTGGACATCAGCACACATCATTTACATCCATAACCTGCTCAGCATGTGGAAGAGTATCACTTTTCATCCATACACAGAATGGGTGTATATCACTTTTCATCCATATACAGAATGGGTCTATATCACTTTTCATCCAATACACAGAATGGGTCTGTATCACTTTTCATCCACACTCAGAATGGGATACAGGCAACTTAAATGTGTGAGTTAATTGCGCCTTGGAGCTCCAATCAAGAAGGGACACATCAGCGAGTCAGCCCCTAAAGGTGATTATTAGGTATGTTTAAAGATCTTGATGCATTTGTGTTTAGATTCATTATAGAGTATAGTAGCTTAAGGGATTTTTATAGGCCCCTAGGTAATAATAATAATAGGTCTATTTTTATATGAGGATTTTTGAAAGATGATATTTTGGCTTGTGTTGAAACTTGAGATTAGTTATAGAGTTATGATATCTTGAAGCATTTTGATTTCTTTTTTAGGATCTTTTTTTTGTGAAGATTATATTATTTTTGCATGGTGAAATATTTGAGTTTCCATAATTCTTCTTTCTTTTGCCATAAGATACTTTTTAATGTAAATGGCAAGGTCATAGTGTGACACACCCCTTGTTGCTTAAAAGATATTATTTTAATGGGCAGTTTGAAAAAAGTTTTTGAAAGTTTTTACCACCTTTTGTTTCTGGGTCATTCTGCCAAATTAGCACCTGTGCTGCGCACAGGTGCCTTGTCTAGCTTGTATGCCCATGGGCTTCATAAGCACTTTTTTATTTTGTTTTTTTCCTTTACAAAATTTGTGATTTTTCAGACAAAACATTTTGGGGATTTTTATTTTTCCTACTGTAAATTCAACTAATTTTTCTATTTTTTTTGGAAAATTTTGTCAAATTCTCAATATCACAAAATTGAACAAAAGAACACCCAGTTCATGAGTTTACTTCTAGATCGTTAACTCGAAAATACCTATCGTCTCTGTATGAATGTTTCTAGTATGTAAAGGGCTTCAATGGCCGATTCCACAGATTTTCCAGCCTCCCTCTATGGCAATTTGGCCATTCCACTCGCACTCCACATAATCCCAAGACCCTTTACGCCATGGAACACACAATTTATGGTACATTCTGCCAACTGCATCATCACCGAGCCCAGTAGCCCGGGTTCACCTAGTGATGGCCCACCTAGTAGAATGTGCTGTAAATGGCCTATTCTCTAGTTCAAATTGGGCTTTGGCACTACCCATTTCCGCCGGTCACTAAAATTCTATTCTCTAAATGCATAAGTGCTCCCCTCTTGCTAAGGCCATACACCCTCTGCTGACCCTTTGTGCATTTCCATCACAAAATTCTATGAGCCCCTTGGGAAGGGGAGAACCCCCTTGTCTAAACAACAAATTGTCATTTCTTGCGGCTTTTTGTTTGTGGTGCATGATATTGTGCAATGCCACCATAGTACCTTGATAGCTTCGACACTAATTATATATTATTTTTCAGAAACGTTGAAATTTTCACTCCAAAAATTCTACAAGGAAAAAAACTTATGAAAGAAAATAAAGAATCTTCTAAAAAATTCTGGAAAATTCTACATTTTGATGTGAAATCTTCATAATAAAATAATAATTCAACACCAAAATGTTGAACTTGCCAAGATACTAATAACCATTCTAGGAGGATGGAGGATTTACAATGCATTTTGGATCACACAAGGAGTGGAGTGCAAGCAACAAGTTACCATGTGGGTAGTAGCACCGTTCCTTGCAACTTTTATTGTGGCCCATGGATATGATAGGTGCCATCAAGGAGGATCACACAACAAACCATGGAGTGCACACATAATATTGTACAAGCAACACTTTAAAGCATTCTCTCAAAAGCCCACATTAAAGAGCAAACCGCCCAAATACTTGAGTTTACCTTTGCATGGTCCAACAAATAGGCCATTGAAAAATATTGGATAAGGGTTTACCCTATTGTGATAAAAATATACCCTATTGAGACCCATGGGCTTTGGTTGTACTCAACAATTCACTTAGGAAATGTTTATATTGATTGCATGTGCACTTATGTGATGGTCTCCATGAACATCACTTCGTGAATTGCAATGTTATTAGTGCTAACCACCTTTCGTATGTATATCCAATTGTTACAACTTATACCTAAAGCAACCTTGGATACTTGTTTCAAACCACACTTGGTTCTACTAGCCTATTGTGAAAGTTGGAGTGAATGCTACTATGAATTGCATTTACCATTCTTCATTTAATTCAATGTTAAAGTCTTGATGTCATGACCTACAACAAGTGAATGGGCAATGGGCATAGTTCATGGCTCTTTTCAATACAAAATCTTTGGTTATAATCACAAATTGAAACATTACCCTTTTTTGTCTGACAATACCTAGATATGAACCACTCAATTCCATATTTCAAATTTCAATGCCAAAATATGTGCCAATAATAGGTATTAACCATAATCTAACAAATGAATTAATAATCACTAACCTCACATATGTGGGGCAATAAAATCCCAAAGGCTAAATTGGTTATAACATATGATAGGCAATTAATTGGTTATCAATACAACAAGATTCTAGATGACACATCAATATGTCATAATGCATCACATTAGTTCTAGCATTGTTTAAAATTGTTGTCACATTTATATTAAAATTCATAGATAACATATACATATGCCTTGGCAAGTGGTTATATTGGTGAATATTTAGCTTAACAAAAATAATCTTTCAAAACTTACAACTATTTATTCAATCTCAATTTGACATTGGAATGTTTCAATGGGATTAAAATTTTGATCTCACATAATCCAACCAAAATTTGTGTTTCAATTTCACATTAGATTGAAATTTTGACACCATGTAATTTAACCAAAAATTTGGTCATAGGTAGAATTCATGGAATTGGAATTGTTCCATCCATTCCCATGTAAAACTTGGAACAAAAATGGCACATGAAACCAAAATTTCCATCCCATGTAAAATTTTATATAGTTTTGGTCTCATGTAAAATTTCATATGGTTTTAGTCCCATGTAGAATGGGACATGTGATCAACATTTTGATCATGAGTGTTAAAATCACATTAACATGAACCAAAATAGTTGTAACCAAGGTTTTAAAACAATATAAGGACTATTATTTATTGGAAGATTCTTGAAATATGACATATTTTGAGATAGGTTCTTTAAATATATATTTACATAATAATATATTACAACATTTTCTTGGTTCAAATTTGATTTTTCCAACTTTCAAACAAAATCTTCTTCAATATTTTTAAATATTTCACATTATTAAGCATCCAAGTAAACATGTCTAGTTCCTTTTATCCCAAGAAAATTTAATCCCATCTAAATTTTTTTAATTTCTTTTATTTATAAAATAAATTGTAATTAAAAAACATTATTCATTTAAAATTTTATTAAACAATTAATTTCACATTTATTATGATATCCAAACTAATGTGTCATATGTGATATTAATGTGGTAGTTAATGTGACATTGTCACATCATGTATATTTGAACAACATTATATCAAAGTTGTCAACCTCTAAAGTTGTTATATGAAAACCAAAGAATAGTGTTGAATTCCCAAAAGGTGTAAAAGTGAATCTTATTATTTTACCAATTGTTAATGACCTATGAACTGATGAAAGGGTTCCATGAAATAAAAATGAAAAGCATTCATTGGTTTTGTAAGTTCATCATAATGACACACAAAAGAAGGCTATGAATAAAGTGTATTCTAACTACCATTAAGGTTCAACATTTATTATTTCCAAATTTGAATAGTCAAAGATTTTGATATTAATGGTAGGCATGTGTCGAAATTTAGCAAAATTGATAGCATACAATGTAAAAAAACTAGCAAATGTGTGAAGGTTTAAGGCATCCAAACCTTAATTTTTGAACCTTTTTTATTTTCACATTTAGTAGTGATGGTTTTCAATGTTTTGAAACTTTTTCATTTTCAAATTTATAAGCCATGGTTTCCAATGTTCTTTTCTCTCACACCTAGGAAGAACGAGTTGGTTTTTTAAATGGTCTTGAAATGAAAAAAAATGAAAAAAAAGGTTGATGGGTGTTGTGTGTGTATTAATGGATGCAACAACAAATAAACAACATTTGCAAATGAGAATAAGTAATAGGCATGTGGAGCCCACCTTACTTTCCTTAGATAAAAAACATAATCTCCAAACTTTGTGTGTTTATTATACTTAGATTTCCAACAAACATAACTTTTTTTGGTTGTTGTTTTAACCTTCTTGAATGGTGTGACTTCATGCAAAAATGTAATTGCATATTGATGTGTGAGAGTGAAGTTACAATCAATGCAAAAGAGTGAAACTACAATTATGAAATTGCAATTTTATATGGATGGGTTATTGAACTCATCGTTGTTGGACAAGAAAGATGTGAACTTTTGGGTTTTAATTATGCATCAAGTGTAATTAAATTTGTGGAAAAGTGTTTTGCCATGGCAGATGAGGGGCCATTTGTGTTGCAATGGAATTATGTGTGTTTTAGTTTGCATGTATAGTATGCTGCAATTTAAGTCTTAAATTTAAACTTGTGATTGATAAGATTTGAATGGTTGGATGGAGTGCTAGACCAACATGTTGCACAATTGCAACAATTACAAGATGAAAGCAATAAAAAAATTGTTTCAAAAGTGGTTTCCTTGATTTTTTAGATCTTGGAAGGCTTCTTAAAAAGTTAATTTAATCCCTATAAGTACCTTTAATTTTCAACTTTTGCACACTCCTTTGTCTAATCATCCCTATGGAGGAAATCATAATAAGTTTACCATGGGAATGATCTTTGTCATTTGGACATATTGATGTAATCTAAAAAGTTGGCGCAACTTTTCAAAACCCCCCAATATGTTTGATAAGTTCAAGAATTGGTTGCATTCTAGTTGCCTACCCTATAATCTAGGACATTCTTTGTGTATTGCAAGGGTTAGTAATATTCATATTTAATGGTTAATGTTATGGAAAGTAGGATGATGATATAAGAGAAAAATACATCTAATTTTGAAACAAAATCCAAAAAGGATTACATCAATACTTATTATCCCCACTCACCTATCCATTCAATCTGTGTTGAGGAGCTTTGAAAAGTTTCAAGCATTTTTGCAAGTTCCCAAACATCAAAAAAAATAGTCCTACCATTGCATGAAACTTTGTGTTGAAATCTTGATCTTTTGATTCTACTTGATGTATGTTTTATTCTTTGATTTGGTGGCAATGGCTAAAAAAGAAAAACACAAAACCACTCATCCAAAAATTGGAAAAGATCAAAGATGGTGTGCTTTCAAAGAGCATATCCTCTTCACCCATCCATAGTTTTTGCATCTCTATTTATTGAAGGATTGATCACCATCTCTTAATACCTCAAAATAGTTTTGTTCTAGCTTCATTTTATGTGATTGAATGTGAAAATGGTGTGGGTTAGTACATAGAAAGACTAGCAAGTGTGGCCTTTCTTTAGTGGTGGTTTTAGAATCTAAAATACATTATATATTTCAATGTCAATATCAAACTAAAAATGAATTAAATTGAATAATAATATTAAAGTTTTATTTTAAATTTGCAAAAAAAATCATTATGAAATTACTTATGAAGGTTATAATTTGTGATATTGAAAAGAAGAAGTTTGTTCATATATATTTGTTTACTAATTTATATTAGCACATTAAGTGATGGTTGGATGGTAAAGGCTTTAAGTTGTGGTTGAACAGAGATGTTGGACATGTTGTGTCCATGATGCCATCATGATAACTTATCATAAGTTCATTGAACTTTATTTATTTATTTTTAATTTGATAATGGAGTCTTAGGTTTAATGCAACTTTGGATTTATGGTAGTTTATCTGAAGTTTTAAAATAATAATAATATTATCATTATTATTAAAATATTTATCCAATAATATAATACTGATTTAAAATTAGATTAATATTGTCACATCAACTAGTAGTTTCAATCATTTTAGTCAAAAAGATAATCAAAATTTTGGCATAAACAATGAGTCTTATCTAATTAAAAACGAACATGTCCCTTATCTATTTAATTTCAATCATAAAAATTAATGTCAAAACACACATCTATAATAATGTGGATTGAATGAGAACATGTTACATTGTGTGCTTATGATGCAAATGAAGTCAGACATGTTAAGCTTGCATGTAAAATAAAATAGATAGATTTTAGTCCTTGCATTCTACTTGTAGCATATATGAAAAATAGCCATAAAATAAACATTGATATATTAATTTAGTTTTTCTAATTATTTAAATGATGAAAAGAAGATTTTTTTTTACTTTAGGACAATGATACTAAAAAATATCAAGTTTAATACGTAATTATGTAAATTCTTAAAATTGTAAATAGATGCAAGATAGAAAAAATATTGCATTTTTTCTTTTTGAAGTTAATGAACCTTGTAAATATACTTATGTACCCTCAACTTTTGCACATTATAATCATGATAATATATCCAACTTCTAGAGTATAAATGGGTTTGAACACCATATTAACTTGGTTATTTTCAAAAATACAAGTAATACTTACTTTTGTTGCAATATTTTTTTTCAAAATTTTTATTCAATTTATCATAAACTAAATGGACCTCCTAATATTTTCATAATGAAAGTTAAGGAGATTTTGAATCTACTTTCTTATGTTCATGTCAAAAATTGTTTCATAATTAAACTAGATTTTGTAAAAACTACTTTTTATGTTTACTTTAACATCCTTGCATCCTTATTCTAAATGAGGTATGATAGAAGTCAAAAAATAGGTAAATAGAAAATTTGAATGATTTGTTTATGATGATAAAATTGATGTTGACATACCTAATAGTTGAATTTTTTTTCTCTTTTGGGGAATTAACTTAATGTTGAGGTTTTCAAGGTTTGTATCAAGTCATAACCAATTATTTGCAACAAGAATTTCAAACTTTCTCCACATTCACAATATCATGAAACAAGGTGTTTAAAACCCATGCATTGTCCTAAAGAGGTATTAAACTTGACAAGATTTATAATCCTTAAGATGCATCATGGCTTTTATGTGTCATTATTTACAAGATGAGTTAAAAAAAATTTGATGTATTCTTTGCACCTATTGAAACAAGGTTATGATAATTAATTACAACCTATGTTTTGATTTCTATCAAAGGGCCAAACAAGAAATTTTATGGGTATATTTTAAGTTTGCACATTTTCCTAAATTGTAATAACTTTATATTATTATCATTGTCCTTATGTGGTTGCACCCAAAAGACTTAATTAACTAAGTCACAACCTTACAAATCCTCATGGTGCTTCACCAATAGTAGGAGCACAAACATTTAAACATTGTTCCATGATTTTTAACATGGAATATTTTGGATCAATGTTGTGATCCTCCTCTTTTTATCTAATTTCTAAATTGAAAGGGATTGAAAATGAAGGTGCAATAATATTCAATCCCAACATAACTTCAAGTTGGAATTGTATGTTGAAACTCTTTAAGAATTATGTTTTCTTCCATCCCTTGCAAATCATATTGTTCATGTTCTTCACATGTTACCCTATGTTAAGTTATGAAAGATAGTGAAAAAAAAACTCTAGACACAAAGCTTGGAGAGAGAAGATATTCAAAGTTAATTATTTTGGGTGTAATGCAAAATTATTTTATACTACAGGACTAAGTCCTTTCACCAAGGTCTATGTTTCTTCCTATAGTCATGCTAGTTGACAAATAATCACAACCTTTAAATTCCAAACATTATGTTTTTGTACTTAGGTCCTATATTATATTAGTTAATACAATATTCCAACATTCCCATTTAATAATGAACATAAGCTAATTAATTTAAAACTCCCGCTTCTTCTAAGCATAATAACTTTACAACATATATGTTTAAGTTTCTTAAACTTTTTGTGAAGAAATCAACAACCATAATTTTACCTCCACCATTTTATTCTTCATAGTGTTTTGTATGAAATGATGCACATATCAATATGTTTGTATTTGAGTGACATTTGGGGTTACTTATTGATGTTATTTCTTTTTTATTATCACAATTCAATATTTTTGGGTTGGTCTAACCTTCACCAAGATCTTTGAGCAAATTTTGGAACCATTTCACCTTTTTTTATTAATTTAAATAATGAAATGTATTCAACTTCAATACTAGAAAGTGCAATGATATTTTGTTTTTTACTTTTCTAGTTAACAACTGCCCTTGCTAATAGGAAACAATATCTTTAAAAAAATATTTAAATTCCAATTTTCCTATTCAACCAACATAAAAACCCCACTTAATTCCAAGTTGTTGTCAGGTCCACCATAAGAAATCTTATATGTAACAGTCCTTCTTAAGTACCCAATTAAATATTCTTTTGACATTTGTTTAATCATTACAATGAGGGTTGGAAACGTGTTTTGAAACTTGTCCCACAACAAATGATATGAGTGATGCACTCCCAACTCCTTGAAGGATTCAAATGTGAGTCAAAGTGAAAGACAACGGAAGAGGGAGGAATCGGGACGCGCTCCTTAGCTCACAACATTTTGAGGGGTAGAGGGGCGTGTTAGAGCTCCGAGATGGGACTAGGAAGAATTGACAAGCTTATTCACTCACACAAGCCTGCACACAAGCCACACAAAGTGGTTAGTGCATAGTTGGAGCACCTTTGGTGCTAGGACGAGCCACGGGCAACATGGACCCACAAGACTCACCACGGCCCGGACTTGGGGGAAACCACCACCTTCCCCCTTATAGTATACTCTGGACCTCTCCACGGGGCCCACATCCAAATGGCTTTTCTCTCCCAGGACTCCCATGGGACTCCCGTGCGGGACTCCCGAAAACCTGACAGCTGGGACTCCCGGGACTTTGAAGCCCCATAACTTTGCGAGCAGACCTCAGATCGAAGTGCGGTCCGAAGCAAAGTTGTATCTCTCGTCGAGAGCTTTCCAACGGTATGTGGCACATTGTTTGCAGCCAAGTAAATCGGGTCGATTCCCGACTTTTTCTGGTCGGGAGTCAAACTGACAGTTTGACTCCCAGCCCTTCTTTTGGCCATAACTTGTGTTTTAGATGTCCAAATGAGTAATGCGAGCCCATTTTAGACATCTACGTTCCAAGAGCTTTCCAATGATATAAAGAACGCCACAAGCCATTGATTTTTGACCCCTCAAATTGGTCTCTGAAGTTTTGGGAGTCCACCGGGAGTCCATCTCCCAAAGTGGGAGTTGCCTTGGGAGTGTGATGGCTCACTCCCTCACACTCTCCTACACTCCCAGGAGTCTCTGATGTAACTCCCGGGCTTCCCCTTGGCCCGCACCCTTGCAACCCCTTTTGCCTTGGTCGCGAGCCCAAAGTTAGGGTTGCGACATTTAACCTTTTGCAAACCATCACATGCATTAAACATGGAATTGCTTTTCAAAAAAGGAAATTTTTCATGTCTTATTTTCTTTTAGGGTTAGTGGGCTTTGATTGTAAGTTCCAAGTTTTACATTAATAGGGGTAGCAATAGATTTGCACTTTTTCATGTTAAATTGCTTAAAAATATAAATTCTTTGTATGTTTTTTGACATTTGTGAATTTTTACTAATGTGTTATTTTTTGTTATTGGGAATCCCTCAAATGTATGTTAATACATTCATGTTTATCATAATAAACTTAGATGCCTTTGTGGCTAATAATAAACATAGAGGGTCATTGGTGATTAAATTATTATCATCTACATATAAAGCTAGGACTATGAATTTTTTCCTAAATTCTTTGTGTAGATATTGGAATCAACTCCACTATTTTGAAACCCACATGATCTTAAATAATCATTTATTCTCTTGCACCATTCACAAGAACTTTGTCTTAAGAAGAAAATATATATTCTATAGTTTGGAGATTAAATATTTCAAGTTTGGAGTTATATATCCTTTAGTCTATTTTTATTTATTCTTCTAATCTCCCATTCAGAAATGCACTTTTAACATCCATACAATGGATGATTAATTTTTAAATTACAACCCATGCTAGTAGGATTCTAATGGATGTTATTTTCACAATAGATATAATAGGTCATGTTAATCCACTCCTTCTATCTGAAAATGCCCCTTTGCAACAAGCCTTGCCTTAAATTTATCCACTTCACCATTTGAATTAAACCCACTTGCAACCTATTGGATTTCAATTAGCAAGCAATTTAATTACTGGCCTAGAAATATTTTGTAATAGGTATTAGTATTCTTCATCCATTATTTGTTTCCATTTATTGGCATCTTTATTTGCCAAAGGTTTTTTGAAACTCATGGGTTTGCATGAATGTGGAGACCCATGTTTAACAAAATTTAAAGAATCAATGAACCTATGTGAAAGCCACCTTCTTCTAGTTGAATGTCAAAGTAAGGGCATTCCCAAATTCATTATCTTTTTTTCATTTTCACACTCAACCACATAATTGAAATTCCACATCAAATTTAATCGAATTTTCATTTGGTATAGTGCCTACTATTTGTGGAGGGTCTAGAGCCTCAAAATCTTTTCCATTTGTAGAAATGTCATCTTTGAGGAATTTATGACTTTAATCTTCCAAAAATTGTTGAATCTTTAAATCTAAGGAATCATTATTTCCCACTTCATTTATTCCTTCATTGAAAACTACAAATTTCTATTTATGAACATTGATTTAGTTTTTACATCATACAATTTGTACCCTTTTGTATTTCCATCATAATCAAGGAAGATGTATTTTATGCTTTTATTGTCTAATTTCTATCTCAAAAACTTTTAGATGGAAAAAATAAACTTTTGACCACTCCAAAGTTTTTTAGGAGTTATGTCCCCAATTGCGAATGTGGGTATTTTATTTGAACACATGTGGTAGTGGCTTTGGCTTTTTCCTAAAACATTTTACTTAGCCCAACACTAAAAAACATCTTCTTCACACTTTCAACTAAGGTATAATTACTTTCCGCAACAACCCCATTTTGTTTCGAAGTGTAAAGGACTATGAATTGCTTTAAAATTCCATTTTCAATACAAAATTGATTAATTGTCCAAACATAAATTCTCCCCCATTGTCAAATCTAAAACATTTCAATTTATGTCATGTTTGAGCTTCCACTATAACCTTGTATTCCTTGAATTTTTTGAACACTTCACTTTTTTTTGTCTCATAAAAGTTACCAAAGTCCATCTTGAGTGATCATTGATAAATGTCACAAAATATCATGATCCTCCCAAAGAGTTTATTTATATTGGACCACACAAATATGAATACACCAACTCCAATTATTGAATTGCCCTACTTCTAGTTCTAGTTGGAAATTTATTTCTTGTTAATTTTCCTCGTAGACAACTATTACATAAATTCATTTCAAATGGATTTGTTTTTATATTGAGACCATGCACTAAAGATTTGTCGCATGCAACAATTAAATTTTTTTGATGCCAACATGGCTTAGTTTTTTATGCCACAATTCAATTTCAAACCCTTTTATAGGTGCCACAATAATTAAAAGATCTATTCTTATTGGATCATGTGGAACATCTTGTAAATTTCCCAATTGATATAAGTTCCCTTCTCTTTATCTAGTGATTAAAATCAAAGTTTTTTCTTTTTCTTTTTCAATCAACACAAAAACAGAAAATATACATGCCACATGCAGTAGCCTTTACCTTGAATAGTTCTAATATCAAATCAATAAATGATCATGGATTTCTTTTTTAAAAATGAAAACTAGGTGCTACCGGTCAACATGCCATAGCACTTTTTAATGTGAAAATTTGAAAAACACAAAATTTCCATCCAAGGTTTTTTTATTGTCTCAAGTGTTGTATGGAATCCTTATAATAGATGGAATTTATGAAGGAATTAAAAGAGAACGACTCATAAAGTTTATCAAAAACCATACGCATTACCTAAAACATGATTCAAAACTAAATTCAAGCTTGTATTCTACATTAGTTATTTTACTTACTAACATTAGTTTTTTCTTTAGACCAAGAATATGGTAAATGTTTTCAACATGTCTTTTTGAACCATCTTCAAGTTCGACAATCATTACTCCCTTTCTTGCAATTTCATAACTATCATCATCTCTTCAAATTTTATTTTTCTTTTGACCAAATTTGTAAATATGAAATAAACCAATTTTTGGTTAGTGTCATATGTTGAATCGCACCATAATCAAGGTATCACACATTGTTAAATGTGTGTTGGGCTAAAACTTTTGTTTTAAACAATTTCTTATTCATGACATTGTATGTTTGACTTGTTGACTTGCTTCTCCTTCTTCAACAATTCTTTTATTACATTATTTTATGTGATGATCAATTCTTACAAAAAAAAGATTTCCCTTTTTTTTGGAACATTGGATATATCTTTATTATTTTGGGATTAACTTCCTTTCTTTTTTGCATAAAAGTTCCAAACTTTTGATTTTTTACTAGAAGACAAAGCTATGAGCTTTCCCTAAGGACATTCCTTTTGCTTCTTCTGTAAGAAAAGCCCAATGACCATTTGTAAAATTAATGCATTTTTCTTGGCTTAATGACACTACAAGTCCTTCATATGACTCAAGTAATGTGCCTTATAATGCCATTCAACTATCATCATCTAACAATTTTATCCTTGTATTAGTTAATTGTTCAACCATAGACTTGAAATTATTTAAATGTTTAGCAACTAAATCCTTTTTAAACATCTTCATGCTGTATATTTTTAAATTTTAATAACATATTTGTTGCAACATGTTTGGTTTCAAACACACCACAAAGACCATCCCAAATTTCTTTTAATGTTTTGAAATCATTAACTAAAATGAATTGTGATCCTTTAAATGCAAGAGAATATTGGTCCTAACCTTGCCATCTATTTTATCCCAGTCAACTTGAAGTTGCGATGTGATGGGTTTAATTTTAGAAGTGTTTAGAATTTTCCACAAATCTTTGTCAAACATCTACATTTACATCTTCACTTTCCACACATAGAAATTAATTTTATCAAGTCTATCAACAAGACGAAAATCTAAGGATTGGGATGCTATAATGCCCTTATGATCTCCTACACATACTTTAATACCATGTTAAGTTATAAAAGACAATGAAGAAAGATTCTAAACACAAAGGTTGGAAGGAAAAAATATTCAAAGTTGATTATTTTGGATATAGAACAATTTTTTTTTATATTGAGGTTTATGTCCCTTCCTATAACTCTACTAGTTGATAGACAATCACAACCTTTGAGTTCCATACATTATGTGTTTGTACTTAGGTTATGTATTATACTAGTTAATATACTATTTCAACACCATGTGGGAAGAAGCCATGCACATAGATTTGGTTTTTAAATTGAAATTTGGAAGTCAATTTTAGGGATTTCATTTTGTTCAAATTGGTTTTTTATCATTGTGTAGGTTTAGGAATTGAATTCTTTTTTATATACATGTTTGAATTTGGACGTTGGAGGATAACATCAATAGTTTTATGTGTGATGGTGCAATTTGCTAAAATGAAGATGATGCACACATAAGGAACTTATTGTTTCATTTAATTTATAAATTATTAACTCTTTTGAATTGACCAATAATCAATTGATCAAATCATCTTTTGGTCTTCTACCAATGTAAGTGTTTTTGCTTGAACTTGCAATAAGGTATGAAGATGTTTTCAACAAGCTATTTGATGGTTTCAAATGTAGGTTAATAATTAGAATTATAGGTCAAATGGAACCCAAGTGAATTTTATTTTATTTTTCTCTGATGGGTGGGAATCAATGGTTGGTTGTATCTTGGAACACAATTTGCAAAGGTAAATTCATTCATCCATTAACTAAAGATGACATTATAATTGCTATGATTTGTCTCTTGTCTTCTATCCCCAAAGCTTAGACGTGGTTAAATCCTAATTTTGCCTCTAATGTTCAATATCTTATAACGGGTCAAAATGAACTTTAGTTTTATTTTTGTTGACTATTAAACATGCAAGGATGTATGATTTGACAAGGTAAACAACCTTATGAATTATGGTTGTACCTCTTTATTCCCATTTTGGTGGTAATTTTCAATGTTGTGTGAGTATTCATGTTATTTGATTACCCAAGGGTGGTTTTGATTTTGGACACTTGGAACTTAATTGAAACTTAACTAGAACTGGTTTGAGGTTTAAAAATTAGTTTAAAACTTGAATCAGGGTTAAGGTAAGCTTTGAGAACCAAATGGGGAATTGCCCCCTTAATTTTAGTATGGGAAGGAATTAGAATTGGTAACTAGACCCAAACTTAGTTTTGAAAAAAAAAGTAATTCTAATTGAACCAAAATTGGTTAATAAAGATATTAAGGACTAAAATTAGAGGTTCTTTTTAAAACCTCAAAACTACACAAAATTGGTAATTTTTTTTCATTTTATAACTAATATACAATATATGACCGATTAAGGTGGATTCTCATGAAGTTTCTAGTCCATGGCAAAATCACAAGTTTAACCATTCATTATAAAAAGATCCTTTATTTAACTTTTCATATGGACCAATAGTTTTTTTTATTTTTTTGTGGAAAGTCTTCAAATATTGAAGAACACAAGCGAGGTCACCATGCTTCTTCATGAGTACAAAGATGGGAGGCAAATTAATTAGTGTAAATACCTTGTTTCTTTCTTGTCTTTGCCAATTTGGAGGTGTTACCATCTTCATTATCTTTTTGCTTGATTTCCTTTTCTATAATTAAAGTTTTTTGTGGTTGTTTTTGTGGCTTTCCAATATGTTGTTTCAAGGTCTTGGAAGGTGCTTGTTCCTTTTCTTGGGCATGTAAATTGATCTCTTTTGAAAGTACTTCAACTTTTGGATTACAACATGTAATTTTTCTTTCTTATATATTTGATGAAAAATGTAATTTATCATCTTTTGTGTTTATTACTTGCCATATTTAGATGATTATAAAAAGTTTATGATATTATTTCCAAGGGTAGTTACACACTAAACAATCCACTTTTTGGTGTCATAGGGGTAATTTTAAGGGGAGTACCTTTAAGTTTGGTATAATATGTGTTGGGATATGATTGAAAATTATAGAAGGGATTCATCTAACTAATTTATAACACTTGTAGAATCAAATTTAGAAATTTGAAAATAAAATGTCATCATTTCATTACAAGGTGGAATTTTAAAGCAATGTAAAATCTTTTGTCATAGTCCATAACAAAATTTATGAACTTTTATTACATAATAAACATGTGTGAAATGTTGATTTTTTCTCTTTAGTATGATTTTGAGGCTATTATAATGTTAAAATAAAGGTTTACAAACAAGTTTAATATTTCAATTTATTAAATATTTGTAAGATTGCCAATAGTTTATAAAGTCCATGATTTATTGAAATGGAAAATTTGATTTATTTTTTTTTTGGGTAAAAAATGACATTATTACCCTATATAACATTTGTAAATTATACAAATTAGAAAAACCCATGTTTTTGTTTCTAACTTTTCCCCTAGTTGATCAAATTGAAACATGTGTTGCAATTTAAAAATTTATAAGTTTAAGGTTTACGTATTCTACTTGCCTCATATTTTCAAATGGACAATTTTACATTGCCAAAACACCAAACATTCAAATTAAAAAACCTAAAAAAAAAAATTGTGGACTTCTTCATTTGTCACTTTTATTCCACCTTTATGTGCATTCACCCCAAAGGTTCAAAACATTTTTCAACTCCTTGACAAGAGTGCAAACACGTGTAGAATACTAAAATGTAGTAATGTAAACTTAGTGAAATGTGCAATGTCACAAGCATTGGTCAATGTTAGCATGTAGAATTAAAGTTAAAAAATAAAAATCTATTATGTTTTCAATCTTAAGAAGAAAGTCTTATAAACGATTTAGGAATGGATGCTTTCTTAACTACTTCAAGACTATAAGATTTCATATAACCTATCAAAATAACACGAATTTTTTTATTGAAATAGTTGAAAAGTTAAAACGTTGAAAAGTCATATGTTAAATTCCTAAATTTTTAAAAATTATTTCAACAAAAGTGCCAAAGTAAATGATAGTTATGGTAGTTTAATATTATTTAGGAAGATACATAAAAATAAATAAATAATTTTTTGGCATCAATGATGTAGAGATCCCATTGCATTATGTAAGAAATATAAGAAAAACTATATTTACATACCATTTCAAAATATCAAACATTTTTTTCATCTCCAAAATTTAAGTGTAATTTCATGAAACTCATTTGAAAATGAACCTTAAATTTTACAACTTGCATCAAAGTCTATCAACAAGCCATCAAGGTTCATTAGAGTAAATCCTTGCCCATATCTCACAAAATGTCATTAGAAATTCCCAAACAATCTATATAACACATGTTAACAATATTTGTTTAATAGGTCTCCCTATTGCCAAAAGAGTTTATTTACATTTTTTTCCCCAAATGACATGCAAACAATAATAAGGTGCAACTTTATTGGAAAATATAAATTTTATAATTCAATTCAATGTAAATAAGGTGTCAAGAATTGAATTATGAGAATACATCTAAATATACATGGATTATTTCCAAATTATTATTGATTTGGAAATATTCTCAAAACTATTTTTATTCTTTGAAATACCAAACCTATTCTTAATTTCACAGTTTGAAAACCCCATATCCAAATTATAGAATTATTATACAGCTACATTGTCCTCCCTATAAAACCTTATTTCATCATGTGTGGATGATCAATTTTGAACATCCAACACTTTTATTTCATCTTTATATGTCTTTATAGAATACACCTTTCCATTTTGCGAATCCTTGGTTAGTCCTAATTAATTCCTAGAAGTTGAACAACAAGGAGTATCTTTTAGTGTTGATGGGTCAAGATGTATGGGTGTGCATTGTTCACTTCAACTCCTAAATGTAACATACACCTCTTAAGAGCCCAATGTGAATATGCACGAATGAGGTAATAAAATGTTTAAAAATATCAAAATAAAATAACATAAAACACCAATAGTTTGAAGCTTGGAAACTTACATCTTTTTAAGGTATGTAATCCATGGACCACTCTTTCAAACAAATTTTTTTATAAAAATGTAATGATAATTCAACAAGAGATTTCATACTTGAACTACTTGTTCCTTCTTCCTTCATGCAATCCATACACCTTTAACAAAAAGAGGATTTTTTGGCATCCTTATTTTTGTTTGTGTTTTTGATTCCCTTTATTAAGATCTCATTTTGGCCTTTATTATGCATCACACAACTATTCCAACTATTGAAGCAAAAGACAATCAACATCTTTTATAACAAACTTGCATGGGGTGGTTATGTATTATAAGATATATTTTTGATGAGGTTGTGTTGTGATTCCTAATTTAAATAACTTGAAGATTCATTTTGTCAAATTTGCACCCACCATATAAATGATCATCCAAATTTGAACTTCAAAACAAAAATAATGACTATATAAACAAAATCATAATGCACTCCAATAAGAAGTGCAAACACTATTTGCTAGTTAAACCAAAACCACACAAGAAAAGTAGTCCAAATGTCTTCAAAAATATTTTAACTCCAACAATGAAAGTTAAACATCTCTTGTTTGCTATTGGATCTTGGAGTATATGAGATTAGAAAAATTAAATTTTAAAAAAAGAATCCCATTAATGAATATTATTCTTTGTTGGACATTTTCATTCCAACTAAGGGACATCCAAAAATGTTTTTTTTAAAAATTACTATATAATTATACTTGTTGACTTAAAGTATTTTGGCCTAATTAGTCATTAAATAAATATAATGAAATAATATGTGTAAACAATAAAGGTAGTTTTTTTTCAAAATTACAAGATAATTTAATCATGTAAGAAAAAACACATGTTTAGGTATTTCAAAGACTAAAAGAAGGAAAACAATAAAATATTAACAACAATAGTTTCTTTGGTTTCAAGAGTGCTTACAAAGGTGAAGGTGATTGGCTAGGTTGGCAATAATCAACTTGATTTAATGTGCTTCCTTTGAAGAAATTGTCAAGAATGGAAATCTTGTGACAATAGCCCCCAGGAGGTGATGGCTCAAATGGCACAACCACTATTTGGCACCACAAAGGTCTCAGGTTCAAACTTCAAACCTGTTGGAGAGTTGAAAATTCTATTGTCTTAGGTTCTCAAACCCATGGGATGACCTGGTGATGAAATTCCTACCATTTTAGGTTCAAACCTGTTGGTGACCCTATGAAAGTCCTATGGTCTTAGGTTCAAACCCATTGGTGACTGACCCCGTGAAAGCCCTACCGTTTTAGTTTCAAACCTGTTGGGGACCCTATGAAAGTCCTATGGTCTTAGGTTCAAACC
>Ga0209208_10002476_pt1 | contig 26480 bp, 12 predicted proteins | sample S1TSphfallax_3_FD_187694 | JGI IMG/M metagenome (GOLD analysis project Ga0209208, IMG submission 187694) | Host-associated microbial communities from peat moss isolated from Minnesota, USA - S1T2_Fd - Sphagnum fallax MG (SPAdes) (version 2) | ecosystem: Host-associated > Plants > Peat moss >...
TTAGGCTTTGTTGTGCCTTTTACTAGCGCCTCAGTGAACTGTGAAAATGTTGGGCCAAAACCATTTTGCTGAGCCAAACCAACATATTTTGACAAGGTTACAGAATCCCTGCAAGAATTTGGTGTAGAACATCCTTTTAAAACCAATTAATGTTGAAATTTTGCCAAAAATTGAAACAATTAAATTTGGAAATTGAAAGATTTCAATCGTCAAAAGGAAGGAATAAAAAAAAAATTAAAAAAAAAGTTTGGTTTCCAGTAATGTAGCCATAAATCTAGAAGCTCAATTAAAGATTTGTACATTATATCTGGTTTATAACCAGATTTGGCTAAATCTCTGGTAAGGATGATTGCCATTTTTCCTACAGCTTCCAGTTGATGATTGCCACTTATGCTACATTAAAAAAAAATTCAGAAAATTAACACTCTTTTATTGAGTTAGTTAGTTACATCACAAAATTGTTTTTAAAAAAAGGACACTGCTTGCTATCTACATTCAAGAAGCACCTCCAAGTACCCAAAAAAAGAAGAGAACTAAGTTTAAGGGTACTTTGGATTATGTAAGAAAGTTAGTTGCAGAGTTGGAAGTTGGAACTTTTGGGAGGTGGTGGTGTTTTTGCAGAAAGAAAGAGGCCTACATGCAGAAGAGAGAGAGAGATATAGCCTAAATAAGCAACCAGTCTGCTGGGGGTCTGGAGTAAGTGTAATAAGAAGTAACCCAAAAGTGCTAGGTAGTTGAAAAGGGCAAAAGCCTCTCTCTCTTTCTCTCTCTCTCTCTCTCTCTCTCAGAGTCTCAGAGGACTCAGGAAGCTATGGAAGTAGGTATTAGCATTCTCAGCCATGAATTTGGAATCATGATAGAGTATATAGTAGTACTTTTTAAACTTATCAGATTCAGGGGAGTCAGACACAGGATGAGTTGTTTGTTAGATTTTATGTTCATCACATTCAAACTGTACCTCTTGATTCCCAAAAGAAGTCAATGTAAAAGAGTCAAAAAAAATAGAGTTATATGTAAAGTAACCCTGTCTTTGGGCCTCCTTTCACCCCCCTATCCCCCGCCCTTTCTTCAGTGATATCAGGAAAAAGGAAAGACAGGATGAAACTCAGTTTATCACCAAAATTGATGTTATCTGTAAAGTAACCCTGTCTTTGGGCCTCCTTTCACCCCCCTATCCCCCCTTTCAGTGATATCAGGAACAAGGAAAGACAGGATGAAACTCAGTTTATCACCAAAATTGATGGTTTTTAAAGTTCCATCCCCCCTTGAATGCTAATGTATTTTTTTTGCAGGTTTTTTTAAAAATCTCACCATGTGTATGACCAAACTCAGGGTTCTTGTGCTGTGTTTTGCTTAGATTACAGATAACTCTAATATATCAATAATTTTATTTCATTTTTTCCTCTTTTCTTTTCCTCTTTCCAGTAACAGCTTTTTTTCACTCGTGGTCTCGTCTTCGCAATGAAGTTAAAAGAAGAGAAAAAGAAACAAGAGATCAGATACCAAAAAGTTGAAAGTGGAGAAGCAAGGGATAGGAGATCTGTCCACCTAGGGTGCACACCAGCAGCAGTAGTAGGTAGTAATATATTGGCTTGTAAACAGTAATTTGGATGAAGTTGAGATTTTAAATAGGTAGCACACCAAATTGAGTTTTGGACCTGACCTTTGAATGTGCACATGATACCATACTTTCCAAAAGGGTAAATTACACATATGATTGATTAGCTTTGATTGGCCGGTCACAATGATTGACCCATGTGGTGGTGACACTAATTGATGTTTAACTTTACACCGTCCCATTATTTTCAATTTCTGCGTGAGTGAGGGTTTAAAAAGTAACTTGCACACATTAGAGATATCTGTTAAATGAAAGGAAACACAACATCAGTACCCAAAGTTTAGTGATAAAGGAGTGAAAAAAAAAAAAACATTTTATATATATATATTTTTAAAATTATTAAATAGGGAATGAAATTTTAATTATCACCAAATTCAATGGTAATATGAGTTTCAACTCCCTTCTATTTTTCCATGGGCAACTTCACTATTGTTGTGTGTAAAAGTGCAACAAATATTCTCAAATCCATTAATGTGTTGATGTATTTTCAGCATATTTTATGTACCCAAATTCAATCATTTTTTTTCACTTTGTGGATAACAATGTTTGAGATTGAAATAAGGGTTTAGGGGTGAAAGGATTTAGGGTTACTTTGTGGATATCTCTATTATTTTGGATATAGTAGACATTGGTAGAGGCCCACATATTGGGTGTGAATGGATCTGCTTTTATCAAATGGTTCCAATTGTGCACCCATCTCAAGTTGCATGGAGTATTGTTTGGCCTCCATACTCTTGTTGTCCGTATGGATTGATGAGTTGGATCTTGACCAATTTGAAACTTCGACCAGCCAGCATATCGTCCATATCATAGAACTATTGTCCAGTATTGCGATACTATCTTTATCCTTTGCAATAAAGAGAGTATTGCCAAGGATAATCTCCAGCACAGATTATATCTTTTCATTAGGCAATTGTGATCACAGATTTTGCTCCATCAACAGCTTTCCATCACTTATTGTTTCAGCAACTTTTCATTCAGTTTATTTCAGGTGGTTGTGCTCACAATCATAACTTACTTGAAAACTCTAATAGTCAAGAATTAACCAAATGCAGGAGTTGTAAGAGCTTTGAATCAAACTATGAATCATCATAAAATGACATTTGTTATTTTTTCATGGAAACATGTTTTTTTAGGGGAAATTTTCAAGAATTTTCCCTAGAGATAAAATGATTTGTGAGTTCTTAACATTGATTAATTGCAAATTTTCAATGCAGTTGCAGCCTCCAATGGAAGTGCATGTCCATGTAACAAGAAACAAGGCCCCCACTTCAATGGCTTTGCATTAGGCTGCTGTGATTGCAGCACAATATGTTTAAATGTGATCGGAGTAGCCTAATGGAAATAGACCCTTAACTAGCCAAATCAAAGGTCTTCATAGTTGCAGGATTGTGTCACAATATTTTTTAACAAATAGTGGTGAAGGAATTTGGGTATTGTTGATGTTCCCCAACATTATATGTGCACCCTAGTTGTTATTGCAGGCAGTACAAAAATATTGCCTGCTTCCTTTTTCCTTTGGTTGTCCTTGGCCCAAATCATCTTTTTCTAAACAGAAGTAGATGATGCCCAGACACACTTTGGTGCTATGTTATGCATGTTTTGGGCTTGTAATGAGCTAGGTGTCTATTACAAGCTCAAAATGTGCATAACAAGACCCAAAGTGTATATAGCCAACAGCAAGATGTGTCTGGGTGCATTGGACACAACCTGGACATGGATAAAAAGAAGCACACAATACTTTTGCACTGCCTGCAATAACAACTATGTGCACATATAATGTTGGAGGGGGGGGGCTCAAAGTTGGGTTTGGTTTTCATTGAAGTTTTGACACAAATTCAAGTTTTGCAACAAATACTTTTCACATTAATTAGAAGCTCATGTAAACTTTAAAACATGTCATGTCACTCATGTCACAGTTTGGTGGTTTCACAAGGTGATCACTACTACTGCAGATCTTCGTCATGGGTTCCATAACTTGAATTTGGGTGATGACTACAGTTACTGATCTTTGTTATGGGTTAAAAAATTTCCACATTGCCTGCAAACAGAAGTGCCTTACAAGCAATTTGTGTCTTTCATGGCAATTAATTTTATACCGTACACTCATGTTAGTTGAATATTTTTTTCTTTTCTAATTTGTCGGCATCAACATGCATGTATGTAGTCTCACTTTGAGTGTTGAGAGGAAATGCCATTATCCTCGTTTCTTAATCTTATTGTCATATCTACACAATATATGGTACGTTACAGGATAACATCTTTGCGTATTATGACATCCCAAATCTGGCCATGCCCACATCAGAACACTATAGAAAAACCCAATATAAAAATTGGATTTTCCTATAATGAGGTAGTAAGTAGGAAGTACATAAATTTCCGTTATGTTCAAAAAGGTTGATGACTGTCATCCCCAAGTTGTGTTCATGAACTTAAAAAAAAAAAATCATCCATGTCTGACAAATAATGCTTATCAAAAGTCTGTTCCTCGCACACCCTTATAAAAATATTTGCACTCAAACAAAGTAGTCCAACGAAGTAAGTTAAGTTCATGGTAGATGACCATACTTGCTTTTCTATGAGCTTCGGGTTAAATTAGGTAGAGGCTGCTGCTACATAAAAATTAGAAAAATTCCCCTCAACTCTCAATCTCTGGCCCTCTGGCAATCATGTGTGAATGTACTACAATACTTCTTCCATGCAACTCTCCTGACTTCTCTGGGATCCTCACTCTAACACCCATAGTCAGTCTTTCCAATAATTATTGGGCTGAGAGGGAGGGAGGGAGGCAGGGGGTGGGGAATTCAGATTCCCAAGTTCCATAGATTTGATTTTGTCATTGTTCAATTGCATATTAGTCTATAGCTAAGCTTTGAGGGAACTTCAACAATGATTTTCAGAGTCTTTCACAAGGTGTCAGGTAAACTGGTTTTAGAGTAGTTTACAGTTTATTAGTTCAGTCCAAGAACAATTTTCTGCCAGTCCTTTGCATTGGGAAACTCTCAGCTCCAAAAAACAATTAGGGTTTATTTAACGGTACCGGTGTAAGTCCTGGTTCACCCAAAGGCCTAAATGGCGACGACTATCAAGCTGCAAAGTAAAATACTTGGTCATGGATTGAAGAAATGGAAGGAAAGGCCCTCTTAGTGGGGATTCTTTTGATTTTCAAAATTCTCAAAAAAACCTTAGAGAAGCGGGGGTTTCTTCAATATTAGAATAAAAGAACAGCTCAACACACATAATAATATCGTCTCAATTGTGGATGTCTAGCTCACATGTATTTGGTTCCCTTCATCCCCACTTATTTCAATAGACTAGCATCAGGTCTCCAACATGGCGCATTCAATCAAGCTCCAGTTTGAAATCACTGTTGCCATACTATGAGATAGGAATGCGTACTCAGAATCTGTTGAAGAGACTTCACAAGTTGATCATCCAAGTGGTCCCAAGAATGAGCATACAAATTGACATATATATATATATATATATATTTTAGCTTTGAAGTTTGCAAGAGATACAGACACTGACATTAAAACATGATCTCTTAGTTAGTGCCTGACAAAATAATTTTGTGAGCTAGCTAATTCTTTATAAAGTAGTGCCTCTTTGGGCCCAATGGGTCCCAGCAATAACTAACTAATTTGTTCCTAATTTGTTCCCGAGGCCAAGTAGATAGATGCCTTTCCTTTCAACTCTGTCTGTTGGGGAGGGGTAAAAAACTAAACTCTAGTGTTATCTGCTTCTTGATTTTGAAAGGAACCCTAAACCCTAAACTGTTGGTTCTTTTGTGAGAACCAAGCAATTCTTTGAAACTTTTCAAAAACCTTTGAACTAGAGGTTGCTTTGATCTTGAAAATACTAAAGAACCAGAGGCCATCAACAAAACCTTAGAACCACAAATCATTGATAAAAAAAACAGTGTTGGGTTGCCCGTACCTGGATTTTTGGGTAAGAACCTTTGTCGAATTCTAGAATTGGGTCTCAGTTCTAGAACTGGGTGGAATGAGACTCAAGTTGAGAATGACAAGTTCTGGAAATGGGTGGAATGAGACTCAAGTTGAGAATGACAAGTTCTGGAACTGGGTGGAATGTGACTCAAGTTGAGAATAACAAGTTCTGGAACTGGGTGGAATGAGACTCAAGTTGAGAATAACAAGTTCTGGAACTGGGTGGGAACTGATCCTCGGTCTTGACCTTGAGTGTAACTGGAACCAGACCTGGGGTCCAGTTCCAACATTGATATGAGAATTAGAATTGCACCGGAACGTTTATAGTAGTTTGGTTTCAGTTCTAATTCTGGGGCTTTTGTATGATTAGTGTTTAGGGTTAAGGGTGAATTATGGCACACTTGAGAAAGTCTGAGCTCTAATTTCAAGGGTGGCAAGATGACACATCTCAAAGTTGGCATACAAGTGCATGAGACGGGAAAGCATGAGATCAATTGGCTTAAAAAATAAATTGAACTGATCCATTAGAAACTAATAATGTAGTTTAGAGTTTTAAGATACATTAATTTGACTTAATTTGACCTTGTCAAAGCTTTTTTAACAATTTGATTGTTTTTAACAATAAAAATTTGCCTTGTTTCATTGTTTCTAGTGATGTTTCAGATTTTGGAACTTAATGGAGAAGTTACCCAAAGCCTAACCTAACCTACTCTAAAATCAAGAACCAGACTATGTTGAAAATGTTGAAAAACTGGAACCAAAACTTAAGTCCCATATTTGGAAGAAAAAAAAAAACAGAAATCTAACTAGAACCCAATCCTTACAAATTTTAGGAACCAAAATTGGAGGTTCCTCCTAGAACTTGGGAACTGCCCAACATTGAGTAAAACCATTTTAGATTGCTCCCATGGAGAATTACAAAACACTTTGGCCTACACTACATGTAATGTGAAACCTTGGTAACTCAGTTGTGGATTTTCACCTTGGTAACTTAATCATGGTTCAAATCCACAACCGAGTTATAGTAACAGGTTTCCAATGGATGGTGCACTGGTGGGTGCTACTAGGGTCACATGATCATCCTCCAGGCAGAGAGAGATGGGTCCAGAGGATCAATCCATGGAGCTCATTCTTTGGGAGTAAAAAAACCCCTTTTTGTACAAAAGAATGACTTGCACACATTAAATCCGCCAAAAAACAACTTCCAAGTCAGTCCAAAGATTGCTCACTAGCTAGTGAGCTTGCTGGTGGAACTACTGATGTCCTTTCTTTTGCTTAGCTTACTACAAGTTGAATAGGTCTCAAGAACCTTTGCACATGGTGTATCCAAAAGTAGAAAAGAGGCTTGCTTTTGTTGTTCCATCTGCTTGAGTTTGAGTGTCTGCACAGCTGCCGCCTCGTGATTAATAAGTGTGGTTTTGATATTGGAGAAGTGTGAGGAGCGCCCTAGACTAACTAACTAGTCCATGACAAGCTTATGCCACAACAACAACAACAACAACAAGAAGGAGTGTGTCACACTCTGGCCTTTGCCATTTACATTAAAAAGGTATCTTAAGGCAAAAACCCTTACGAAAACTCAAATATTTTGCCATGCAAAAATATAATCTTCAAAAAATCCTCTAAAAGAAACCAAAATCCTTCAAGATATTAAAACTCTATAACTATTCTCAAGTTTCAACACAAGCCAAAATATCATCTTTCAAAAAATGCTCATATAAAAATAGACCTAGTATTATTATTATTACCTAGCTGGGGCCAAAAATCCCTTAAGCTACTATAACTCTATAATGAATCTAAACACAACAATATCCTTCTTGCCTTGGTAGTATGTAGGCAAGGCCAACAAATGTATTTTTTCAGAACTCACCCTCTCTCTCTCTCACGAGAATTATTTAACACTGAACATGAGTGACACGAGGTATGATATATATATATATGTATGTATCTGATATATTGTAGTATCAAATTGGAGAGTCTTCTGGGTTACTATTCTATACAGTAGTAGTACATTGGAAGCATGGGTGGAAGGTCCCACTTTCATGCTGGAACACAGCATGTGCATGGCCATTTTGTTTTGTAGTATGTAGACTTCAGCTCAGCCACCTAAGAAGTTATATACACTACTCAGCCCTGCTGCTTTGCTGCTGCATTCATATCCTCCTCCTGCCACTCAGTTCTGGGCTGTGTGTCCCCCTTGCCCACATCTTTCTTCCATTGTACTCTACTAAACCCTATTCTGTTGTTTTCCATCTTTTGGGGCAATTAAAGGGGGAGGGGTTTGTAGGAGTGGGAGGGATTTTGTGCCTACTCCTCAATAGTGGGAGGGGAAAATTATGCCTTACTTTTATAGGTGTAAGAACCCTCCCCACTATTGAGGAGTAGGCATAATATCCGTTCCATTTTGTAGGAGGGAAATTGATGGATCTAAGGTGCCCTCCAAATACACTATAGATTCTCTATGAGTGCTTTACGATTTTGTAAACCCCTCAAGGTAAAATGTTATGTATGATTTTTATTAAATTTTTACTCTCAAGGTATACCAAGGTATGTATGGTTTTTGTAAAACCTTTTGTTTCATATTTCCAACATCTTCATTTTATGAATCTTGGGTTAGTTTCTTTCATACTTGTAGTAGAGGGTAAAATGCATGTATGACTTTGTTAAACTTTTACTCTCAAGGTTTATCTTGTTGAGTATATCATGAGGGTAAAGGTAAATTTATCACAATTTTACCCTTGACTGCCTTGTATGCAAGTAATTTTTAATGTTTGGTTAGAGGTGTGATAAAACAAATTTATAGATCTTGTAATTCATAATATAAATTTTTTGGAGATGGAAGGTGATCTATTATATTCAAATTAAGGGGACAACATCACCATAAAGTGTTAAACCCTAATTGTCTTACAAAATCAATTTATGGGGTGCAAAGAACATTTTTATTCTTTGTAGGAATCCAATTAAATGACACATTGTAAGCATGGGATAGTGCAATGCATAATTTAAGATGAACCTAGAGAAGATCCTTGAACCTATTTGCAAATTTTCCCACCAAAAGAATAGTCTCATAGTTTCAACGAGACATCCAAATTTAGATAAGTGCAAATTGAAACATTCATTCCTCTCAACTAAAAAGAGGCATGTCCACCCTACCACCATCTATTCTATATGAGCTCCAAACAATTTAAAGTTTCTAGTACTTGGTGCAAGAAAGTTGAGAATAATAGTGAAGTAGACCGATGTAAATGTGAAATTAGAGGCAAAGAGTGATGAGTCCAAAGTTCAAGAAATAATGCAATTAGAAACAAAAGGAGACTCCATCAAAAGAGTTAAAACAGAGGAGAAGTCTAATCAATGTAGAATTGAAAATATAAACAATTTTATAAGAAAAAATGTTAAATAATTTTTATATTATTGTTGGACAACCAAACATGTAATCACATAAATAGGAAACAATGTAAGGAAAGTTGGCCATCATAGATTTCAATGTGTTCCAACCTCTTGTAGGTTGAGGTTTATATCCATTGTTTGCACAACAAACAACAAACCAAAATTTGGAATGGGAAGACTTTGCATATTTCTTTCATCTTATTGATATTACATGGGTGACAAAAAAACATGTTACTCAAGTGTTTCCTCACTTAACTAACTTGTATTCTTGATTTGATTTCAAGAAAAATAAGGGCACACCTCTTATGAACCCCAAATGCACATGCCCCATCTTTTGGCAGCTATGGCCATCAAGAGTTAGTGCAACATGATGTTCAATGTGCCATGAAAGAAAAGGAACAACACTTGCAACACATTGGATCAGATAGGCATTGAAAAAGAGAATGCACCCCCCCGCCCCCAACACCCCCTTCCCACAAGAAGAAAAAATAGGATTTGCGATAGGTGTCTACAATTGTTCTTTAGTCATAGACCACATTTTACAATTGAATGCCAAGTAGTTGCCTAAGACAAGTTCCATGTGACAAATAGTAAAAAAGGACATTACCTCAAAATGATCTATCATCAACTTTTGGATGAAGACTAAATTCAATATATAGATCTTTTCCAAGGGGTGCATCATGTACATAGTGTATATGGGGTAAACTTTTGCAACTAGGCTACAATTAATAAAGTTTTGTCATGTGGCAATATTTTGGCATTGTTTTAAAAGAAAAAAAATTTTAAATTGAAGATTTCCAATTCAAGTGGCTAACTATGATTATGACACATGGCCTATGCACAAATATTTTGGGATTTATTTATTTTTAAATATGAAAAAATATAGGTCATCCAATTTTAAATGTCAATATTGGGACACATGGCAATTTCTCCTTTCATTCATTTAAATAAAATCATGATGTGACAACTGTTGTTTCCTAAATAAATTTTTATTTTATTTTATTGGGGATAAGCATTTTTCATTGGTTCATTTAGAATAACACATACATTTTGAATGTGTGTAATACATTTTAAGGCTAATCTTTCACTAATTATAAATCCTCTTGCACCATCAACAGAAAAATAATGAAAAAAACAATGAAAGTTTATTGCATGCCCTGAAGGTAAATGGATAGATCAACTACTAAAAAAAGTCATGGATGCAATGGAAAGAAGGGTGACTTCTATGAAGAAGGCTAGTAAACATAGGAACATACCATTGTCATCAATATATAAAGCATTTAAATGGCAAGACCAAGTGTAAGAAAGTTGGTAGCCACCAAGTGTCTTAACATAGGAAGAGGATGTTATTGTTGTTATTTGGATTTTAAACATGCAAAAATGTGGATTGTCTACAACATTGTAATAATTCAAGTTCAAGGTGGGAAAATTCATTCAAGGTTAACCCACACCATTTCAAGATGGTTTATACCATGGAATTCTTGGTGGTATTGATTCAAGTGCAAGCATCAAGAACTATACATACATCTTGCAAAGGGTCTTGAAAATTCTAGAATCTAAGATTTGACTAGTCAATCTTATAGCTCCTTCTATTGGAACTTGTAAACATTGTACAATCAACACGAGTAAAAGACTAGATCACATATGGAATTCAAAATGACATAAGAATTCAAACAAGTAGAAAATTTAGAGCTTATGTTCTAGCTAAATGAGCTTCACAACAAGTTAAATATAACATCATCCCCAAATCCTAGATCTAGTTGCCTATGAACTATGTAGTAGTACTTGCAACATGTAAAGTTCTATTAGAGTTCTACATCTTCAAAGGTGAGAGACTATGGGATGGCTACATCAAAAAATGCAAGTCAAGGATCTATATGGTGATGCAAAAAAAAACTTGGATGACAATTTTTTTGTTCAAAGAATTCAAAGGCTTCTTTAAAAGAATTGTAACAAGACTTGGCGGGAATAGATTAAGGTCTCTTAATCCTAAATAGGCATGGATCTCATGTGACTTTAAAGGCAATAGAACAAACACATGCATTTAGACTAGATATGGTGACACTCCAAAGCCATACTTCACATGCATTACAACCTTTACAAATGTCTTGTTTCAAGCCTTTCAAAACAACATTTAGAAAGGAAAGAGACAATGCAATGATAAAAAATAGATACTTAAAACTAAACAAAATCAAGTTGACTACTTGGGTAGACCCAACCTTAGTCAAAGGATTGTTCAAATATCAAATTTGGATTTAAGGTTACAACAATTTAACTTTTAAACCCTAGGGCAATGAATGACAAATGACCACATGGTGAAGTGTACACAATAGTAGATCATAACAATGGAACAAATGAAAATGACATCTTTAATGATGAAACTAATGGTAGTTTTAGATGAGGGGTAAGAGTATCTTGTTGCATTTGTAATAAATATTGTAAGAACAATAAATGTTACAGTGGATGGAGAAGATTCTAACAACCTTCCTTCACTTGAGAAAAAACTTTATGTGGAGATGCCAATTAATTCAACTACCACCAAAAACTTGAGGAGAGTGTTGAACGATTGGAATTGACTTGGAGTAGGAGTGACTAGAATTGACGCGCCCCCAAGTTCCTTGTTAGACCCAAAATGGGTCCAACTATGTTAAAGAGCGAAAGTAGTTGGAACTTGGTGTCGGTCCTAGTTTCCAGCATTAAAGGGGGTGAGAGGGGCATGCTGAAAGCTCCGGGATTAGACTAGGAAGAGGGACAACTATTTAGTTACTTGGTCCTACATCAAAACCAATCACAAGTTGGTTAGTTCACCTTCAAAAACACTCTTGGTGTTGGGACAAGCCACGGGCAACACGAACTCACTTGACTCACCTCGGCCCGGACTGGGGGGAAGCCACCACCTTCTCCCATATAGTATTCTCTGCGTTGCTCCGCCGCACCCGCATCCAAATGGCTTTTATTCTCGGGACTCCCAAGGAGGAGTCCCGAAACTGTCTCGGTTTGGATTCCTGGGACTTTGGGAACTCATAACTCCCGGTTCAAACCTCGGATTGGGATCAAGTTTGAAGCGAACTTGTAGCTCTCCTCAAGAGCTCTCCAATAGTGTGTAGCACTCCACCTGCACACACCGTAATTGGGTCGATTCCCGACTTTTTGTTGTCGGGAGTCAAACTGCCAATTTGATTCCTGGCCCTTCTTTCGACCATAACTTGTGTTGCAGATGTCCGAATGGCTCATGCGAGGCCATTTTCGACATCTACACTTCAAGGCCTTTCCAACAGTATAAAGAACACATCAAGGCGAGGTGTTTTGGCGTCTGCAATTGAGCTTTGAAATTGCGGGAGTCCCGGGGGACTCCAAGTTCCCACTTTTGGGAATGTGAGTTTCATCTTCACACTTGCCTCAAAGTGGGTTGCGACAAGAACCATTGTAGGAATTATAAAATAAAGTGAACAACATTAAAAAAAAAAATTCTATAAATGTTCTAATGTTACCATGTTTGTTTAAAAAATACCCCAAGGCAAAAAGACCTTAGTGAATTATTTACAATACCATGTGGTCACATCTAATGAGCAACTTGGAATCTTATGACAAAAAGCCATGGGAAAAAAATAGTAAACTAAATTAGGGAGAACAAATGAATTGAAAGAGAGGGAAAAAGGCTTGAAAAGTGGCTAATACACAAAATGTGGTTGAGAAGCGATATATAACAAATTTTGTGGCAATAGGGTCTCCTATAATTATGAGGGAGTAAGAGGATTAATTGCACCACAACATTCCAGCAACAACAATTACTCAACCATAAGGATCCCAACTTTCAAATATGAACTTTAAATCACAAGTTCAAAAAAAGGTTAATCAAAAGGTAAAAGCTCCATTGACAACATAAGGCATCTTTATGGTAGGCTCCATCAAGTTCACCAAACCAACCATAGTGGAAGGGAAAGGGAGGGGGGGCAAGTTACACCAAAAAGCACATGTAAAAGTTCCAACACCTACAGCACATACTCATAGTAAAAACACCTAATTAGAACTAATAGGAGAAAAAAAACTTGCAAGAAAAAGATTTGTTTTGAAAGAGAGTTCAAGCTTGCCAAAGGAAAATAAAAAAAACAATTTGAAAGAGAACTTGCAATAGAAAAAAAACTAGAAGAGAAAACAAAAACTTCTTGGAGAAGAAAAAAATGTATGAAGGGAAAAAATAAATCAAAAGAGATGGAGGAGTGTTACAACTATCACAAGGAGCTATTAAAGAAATCACAAGTCACCACCAAGCTCTTCAACTTGCAAAACTAGTATAAGAGCACAAGTAAGGGGCACAATGTGAGATGTAGGAGTTGATTTAAGAGAGAGTATGCTACAAAAGAAATAAAACATTGCAACACAACTACTTGAAACACTAAGGTTGAAAAAAATTTAAACACAAAATAACTACAAACTTGTGAAGCATGCAAGCTTTGCACAAAAGCTTCAGTTCACAAATTGACCCACTCATTCACATTCACAACCCAACCCTCACTACTTAGCCAATCCCTAAAACAACTCAATTGTACTCCTTTGCAAACACCAAAACATCATTGTCCCATGACCATTAAGGCATTAGGTTTTTCCAAATGTTTAGAGTCTTGTGACCATAAATTTCAAAACATATATTGAGTGGCAAATTTGGACCATACACCATAGATGAATGGCAATTGAAGGAAAACAACACAATTTTGTTTAATTAAATGTTAAGAAACATGATGGGTGATGAGTAGAATCCAACATGTGACCATTTGCTTGGAGGGTGGATAATGTATGCTTAAATGTCACAAAGTGTGTAAGGAGATTTGTTTTTAATAAAACAATCCCCTTTATTTCCAAACCTTATATATATATATATATATTATTTTATTTTTTTGGGGGACATATTTAAGTGTTTTTCTTGTGACTATGGAAATGTAAAATGTAGTTTTACAATATGTCTTCACACTTAAGAAAGGTATAATCAAACTGTGGATTTAGAAAGCTTTGATTAATTATGTGTTCGATGGTAGGCATAGTTATCCTACCCTTTTATTTTTGCCATACAATTTCACAAACTTATGTCAAGGATAATGGTACCTTGCCAAAATTTGGACTTGAAGGTAAAACCCACTAAGGGGTGGCATCTAAATAGGGGTGCATAGAAGCACTTTGATAAAATTTTGACCTACCATACATGAATAACTAAAATTTGAGTGTTCTCCTCATTGAAAAGTTAGGAATTTTTAAATTTTTTTGTTTCTAAGCAGATTGAAGATGTGCTTTTGTTATCATTGGAAAGCTTGCAACAAGTGCATGTGCATGAATATGTTAGTTTTTCAACTTATGGTGTAGGAGTTGGATTAAAGTGCATTAAACCCCCCAAAAATTACAGTCACAAGTATAATTTTTTTGCAATTAATTTTTTTGGTAAAGTATGGACATCACATCTTGGATTTTTTTTCTTTTTTAAAGTATATTTGATTAGTTTTGAACTTAACCTAATCAATTATTTTTTAAAATCCAATTTTTTTTGAAAAACTTGAACATATGAAATATATTTGGAACAAAATAGTACTCATCACAAAAAAAATTAAATCGCATATATACTTCAAAACTAAAGTTGTGTGTGCAATTCTTGGGTGATTTTGTTATGGTGCATGATATTGATATAAATTAATCAAGCCTAGGACCATTTATAAATTTTAAGTTTTTGTATGAAATTTCATTCGAAAAATTGATTTTTTTTTCAATTTTCAGCAATAAATGCATAATAATCTATTCTTTTCAGGAAAAAACCACTACCATATAAAAAAGAAAGAGATTTTATAAATGGGCATTGCATTATTTTTTCAGTTTTCTTTTGTTCGGTAATGTTTTGTGAACCATAAACATGAAGCCCTATGGCCATTGAAAAATTATAAGTTATATATTCTATACAAATTATTGTTATCCAATCCTTCTCATCTAACCATTGGGTTAAAAATTAATTTTGACTCAAAATAAGTTTTGAATTTCAAAATGTTGTCACACAAATTTTGAAGTTTCTTTGCTTGTGTTTAGGATAGTCCAAATGTGTATCTTTCCCACAGTTGATATGTTTTCGGGTAACTCTAACCTTGGAGGCCCGTTATTCTGGAACACCCTGCCTTGGGGGTGGGGAGGCCATTGCATGACCTAAAAGCTCACCACTCTTTCTCCTTTATTTTTTCCCCCTTGTGATACCCGGCGGGTACCAATTGGGTACCTACTGGGTATCATGGGAAACAAAAATCAACAACTTGTGGGTGTTTTGAAAAACAGAATACCCACAAGTGTATCTACAAATACACTATGAAAAACTGAGCTGGGCTGTGCAACACAATTTTTTGCATGAGCACTACTAGTCTTTGGGCTTGATCAATGAGCCAAAATTAGAATCCTTGTATGAGTAGACTCCATTTGTTTTTGTGCACATATGTATATCCATTTTTGGTTCACTCAAGTTTAATTCATCTCATAGTTCTCATTTGGTTAGCTTGCCCTCTGAGGTACGAATGTCTAAAATCTCAAACAACTGAATGTAGAAATGCTATTATGAAAATGGCAATTGTCAACCCATATGTGGCATGAACCAATACTCTACAATATAACATAATTGTTGAAGTAATGGCACAACAATTGGGAATTTTGTAAATTGAAATATAATTGGAAAGACTATTTTTTTCAAAGTTGTCTGTCTCTATGTGTTTACAAACATGACATGATCATTTTTTCATCTAGTTGAATGTTCCAAAAGAGTTTTTGGCTCTAGTATTCACCATATTGAAACCTTAAACATCCCTATTTGAAACCGAAAGCGATCAAGCAAAAGCAAAAGGGATTGATTAGAAGGCTAATAGGGTTCCCCCCCTCACCCATTATAGTAGGTCCTTTCATCTCCTTTCTCTCACAAGGGTGGACAAGTTCTAGAAATCATTGGCAAATCTGGGTTACATTAATGAACCTGCCAGTGCACCATCCACTGGATGCATGTTATGACTCAGTTGTGGATGAACCTCAACCCCAGTTAATATATGGTTTCACCTTGGTAATCCCTTGTGTAAGAAGCAATTCCTATATATAGGTAGATAGGTAGGAAAATAGGTGATTACTAGGTTTGTAGAAGGCTTATAGATAGGTACGGGTTAGCTTTTTTTTCCTACCTACTAACAACATGAATTTTTTTATTAAAAAAAAAGACAATGAAGCTAACCACCATGGTTAGCTAGCTAGGGAACCATAACCCAACAGAAAACTGTTTCCTGACCATTTATCATCCATCCTTCATGGTGCACTAGGGGGATTTTGAAGTTGGACACTTTGTAACTACTAAGGACCAACATGGCTAACCAAAACCTTAGCTTTTAGATTCCCAACTAGGGGTTCAATGATGGACCCCATGAGGTCCCATTGAGCAGCAGCAGCTCCCATTGAATCTGGGCCACCCTTGAATTGATATTGTTGGAAGTTTGAGCCAAGAACCACTTGCAAGGTAAGCCCCACCACCACCACTTGCAAAGGTGAACCTCACATGCTCTTTTAGGGTTTGGTATGTATTGAAGTTATCCATAAAGTGTAGTGGAATGGGAATCCAAAACCTTGTGTTCTGCCAAAACACAAGGCCAAAATGCTCAAGTTGGCATGAAAATTTTACACTTAGGTCCAATGTGGACCCAAATCGGGCTTGAACTAGTTTGGTCCCAAGTCGATTGCACTTGCATTTTTTGAACTTTCCAAGCTTGCATTCTTGGGCAAGCATGGAGAGGTAGGTTGTGGCAAGGAGCTCTCTTCCTCTCTCTCTCTCTCTTATTGTGATTTTTTAGCAACAAGCATTTTGCATGTTTTTGCAAAAAGCTTGAGGTAGTTTCAAGCTTGCATTGTGTTTTTTCAACAAGCACAAAGAGGTTATGGCATCTCAACAAGGAGACTTATTAAGCTATAGTAAAATAATTTTGTAATAAGTTTTGGGGAAGTAGCATAATAATTAAGGTAGTTGAGGACAAGAATAATTTCAACACTTGTAGTAGTGTTATTTTGGAGATTATGATTTTGAGACACATAATCAGGGATTTTCTTATATGATCTCCCCCTTAATTCTAGTTAGGAAGATGATTACATCATAGATTGGGGAGAGGAGGAAAATCATTCAAGGGAGTGTGAATTGGGAGATCCAAAGTGTGTTAGAGAATTTCATTTTACTTTTTTGGTAGTAAAGTTGTATTCCCTATTTTAATATCCTCTAATATATCTAATTTCTTTGCAAAGCATCTTGGGGCCAAAAAATCATAAAGTAAACAAGAAATTTGTCTACCTAACTTTTTTTGACATGAATATCAGAAAGTGGATTATAAAATTTTGTAAGTAAAAATGGACAACCATTGAGGCCTCCATTGACTTTGTGATAAGTTGAATACAAAATTTGAAACAAATAATATCACAAAAATACACACCAATTAACTGTAAAACTAACTTACTGAAAACTTTTTTTACGTTAGAAATTTCATATATTATGACTATAATATGCACAATTTGAAAGTGTACAAGTATTTTTTATGCTTCTATAAATTTAAAAATAAGAAAAAAATAATAATATTTCATCCCTATTTCATTTATTTGCAACCTACTTTGTAAAACCCAAACATTTTTGCAAGTAAATACATTTTTTAAAAATCTACTTCATTGCATATTAAAGATGTGGGTTGTCAATTTTATTTTAATAAATTATTTAAAATACTCATATTAATCATTGAACAAAATATTATCTATTTCAAAACATGAAAGTGGATATATGGTCATTTGTCATTTTTTATGAGAAGGAAAAAAAATTGTCTACTTTATCATGCTTATGGCCCTAGGTATTGTTTGTTGTATTATGTGACTTTTTAATATTGTTACTATTTTTATTTCATTTTCCATTGTCTTTGAATATGGAAAAATTTAATTATACTTCAACAAGCTTAGATCTATGGTATTGGATTTAAGTAAATTCAATTGTTATAGGTTTCTTAACATTGGTATTGTTTATTTTGTTTGAATAGGTGTGTTGCAATTACAAAGTCTAAGTGTTAATGTGGTTTATTATTGGGCCTTTCACCTTATCAAGATATCTCTATTTTTCATGTTTTGTTTTTAGCAAGAAGTGTTTGTGTGTGTTAGAGCCCAAGTTATGAACCTGCATTGTTTACATTTTGTTAGCAAGAGTGCCTTTGAGGTTATTATGTTTAACAACAACAAAATAATAATAATAATAATAATTTTTTTTTGGAATTAGCATTTTGTGTGCTCTTGTTGCTAGAACAAGAGAGGGGTGTGTTTGGTTCAATTTTTTGTTTGTATGTTAGATGGGGGAAAACAAGAGCTTGGAATAGGAGAAAATGGGTTTCATGTTAAATTGTGGGCAATCACAATATCCCAGGGTGGAAGGAAGCCCACTTAGATCATAGTTAAACCTTACCTAAACTTTAGGTAGGCCTAGGTAGCCCTTACATAACTCCTAGTAAGCCTAGGCCTCTAGGTAGGTATAGGTAACAATAGGTGAGACCTAGGTAGGCCTAGGTTTTGAAATAGGTCTAGGTAACATTAGGTGACCCTTAAGTAGCCCTGAGGTAGGCCCCATGTAATCCCTTTGCAACCAAAAATAACCTTAGGTAACCTTTAGGTAGCCATTAGGTAGGCCCTATGTAGCCATAGATCATAGCCCTTAAGTAGGCATTAAATAACCTTTGGGTAGCCCTTAAATAAGCCCTATGTATCCTTATATCCCTTGCATAACCTATGTAGCCCTTAGGTAGGCCATATCATGTAATTTAGCCCCTAGGTAACCTTTACATAACTTAGACAATTAATTTTAGGTAAACCTTAGGTAGCTTAAATATCCCATAGGTAGGTTTAAACATGACTAGGTAGCCTTTAAATATGCCTTGCATAACTCCTAAATAGGCTTAGGTAACCCTTAAATAACCCTTAAGTAGGCCTAAGTAGCTAGCCATTAATAAGTTTGTAGGTAGTTTAATTAGTAGCCTAGGTAGCATGTAGGTACATTTAAGTAAGCCTAGATAGCCCTATGTAACCTTTATGTAACCCCTAGATAGCTTTTAGGTAAGTCCATAATGTAGGTAGGTTAGATTGTTTGAGTAGGTTAGCAGGAATGTTTATCATAATGTGATTAATTTTATTGCACATAAAATGTTGTGGTGCCATGGTAGGAGTTTGCCCATCAATGTGAAGGTGAGGGGATCAAATTTTTACACTCGCAACCCAAGGCCTACCCACCTTAGCCTATGAAAAGTGGCCTAGGCCTCCTAGGTTTCATAGGCTACATAAGGGACATAACCTAAACTAGGGTGCCTAGGGGCCTACCATAGGCTAGTTGGCCTAAGGTGCTTGGTCTAAGCTCCCAAGCCTAACCTAGGGCACCTAAGGTGCCTAAATTAGGTTAACTCATTTAGGTTACCTATATATATTTGTAGGCTCACCACTTGGCAACATTTAATAGGTTAATAAATTTCATATTTTAGACATAAATCCAACAACCCATAATGATCATATGGACCATTGGATATATGTTATATTACTATAGTCATGAAAAAAGACATAATTAGACATGGCATTTATGACTCTGGACAAAAATACAACTATTGGCAAAAGTGTCTTGTTTGTGATGACAACATAGTCATGTAGTCATCAGTGGCATATATGACTACAAACCCGATCATGGATGTAAATATATTTGTCATGTTTTGGCGTAGTGAATGATCACACATCTTCCTTACTCCAACAACCTTTATTTCCCTTTGTTTTGCAACATAAGAAAATTTCAACAATGACCTCTTTCCCTTGCAATCGAAAACAAATTTCAACATATAAATAAAAGACATGAAGGACAAACACACAATGTTCCTTCTTGAGAAAACATGATAATAAGCATAGTCCTACTTATAAAAAAACACAAAAGGAAACATAAATCTCCTTTGCCAAGGTGTTACAACCTTTATGTGCTTGCTAAAAAAGCACATGTGCTCGAAACTACCTCGAGCTCTTGGCATAATGTTCCTTGCCAAAACAACACAAAATGAGAAAGAGAGAGCTCATTACCAAGATGTCACAATCTCTTAAGTCTTCACGCTTGTTGAAAAAACACAACACAAGCTCGAAACTACCTTGGGTTCAAATAACAAAGCTCAAAAAATGTAGACATGATGGACTTGGTAATAAACTAGTTTGAGCTAGATTCATGGTAAAAAAATGAATTTAGGTCTCTGTTTGACATGTGTGTAAAATTTTCATGCCAACTTCAGCATGGGCTTTTTAACCCATGTTTTGGTGAAACACAAGGTTTTAATGTTGGATCCACTAAGCTTTATGGATAACTTTAATGATAGATTTTTCTTTCTCTTGATGTGCTTCATTTTTCCAATGTTGCATGTCATTGCAATTTGTTTTCCTTTGTTTGTTGAAAACTAATAGAAATTTTTTAGTCTATGTGGAAGGTGATTGACCTTCATTAATATTGTTGTCATAACAAAGAAGAAGCCTTACATGTAATGTTTTTGAAAAATGAGGTACCTTATGTAAGGTTCATTATCTCCTTTTTAAACAAAATTGTGCATCTATTAAAAAAATTCCCAAATCTTTATACTAAATAAGGACCTCAAACAAGATACTTCTAAAACATTTGGTCCTATGATTGATTCTAGCTTCATCTTGAGCCCCAAAGGGAGAACACTCTTTTTGCAATTGTAAAACTACATGAATCAAAATATAGGGTTCCATATATTATTTGTTCGGTAGATATTATAATTTAATTCATTTCTATAATATGATCTGATTTATTTTCAAATTTGAAATATAATTAATATATGTAAGCATTTATCCCAAATATTAGAAATTTTCAATAATTTTTTTTTATATGCAATGGACTTATAGTATTAATTGCTAGTGGGTTCAATTTAGTAGGTTAGTATGTGAATTATGTATATTGCAACACTTGGTTATATTATAATTATAACATATAATGAGTGTGCAATAGTTCAAGTGGGGCCATTCCAAGCCTTTGACATGTTTATCAATTAAAGTATTTTCTATCTTCAAGGCTTGCTTTTGAAAAATACTAAAAATTTGGCTAGATCTTGAAGATGACTAATGCCACCTAACTTCGTAATTGGAACATCACTAGTAGAAAACATAATTTCTTAAGTTGTCCATGTTGACTAACTAATCCTTATGAATAGTGGCACTACAAAAATCTTGGAAAATAATTATTCAAGTTTGTGTAAAGGACACCTATGGTTACAAAATGATCTAATCATCTAAGACAAGTGTCATTGAACAACTAGTCACAAAAAACACCTCACAACATGGAAATTGCATTCACAATCATAAACCCTTTTGACTATATAATCCATCTTTTCATCCATCATCATGAATGAACATGAGTATGATGTGGACCTCATAATTGTGTTATGAACTATGTTATGGATAGTTGCATGATGCCACATCTTCTAATTACATAGCCTCAATTTTTACACTTGCCTAATAAACCTAGCTTACTAGGCTAGGTATCTACCTACCTATTTATCTACCCAAGTAAAATAATATCTATAGATATATAATAGGTGTTTACCTTACCTTAGCCTACTAGGCTTACCTAACCTAACCTACCTAGCTTAAGCTAGCCCCTAGCCTCAAGTATGAAGACTTGAACCCCTTATTTCTATGAGGATAAACCAAGTTCATAACCATTGCACCACACATTTATAAGGCGATAGATTTTGTCAACTTATTTTAATTCACATCTTGTTACACACACAATTACGTAGATTGTAGGTAGGTAGGTAGTTAATAGGTGCCTACTTTATCTTACCTAGCCTATTAGGCCTACCTAGATTATGTAGGCTATTAAGCATACCTAGCTTATTTACCTATTAGGTAACAATAGTTTTTTCTAGATTACATACTAACCATCTATTATAGTTACAAAAATAATTTGGTTGCCACCAATTAATGGATGCCACCAATAATGGATGAGATATAATTATTTTTCATCAATCTCTTCATCTAAATTTGTGGTATTCACAAATTGTTATCACATGTATAATTAAAATCTTGGTTCGTTATAATGTATTTTGTGTAAGTGATTATGAATACTTGCAATTATGGTGACATGTAAGACTATTATAGGTCTAGTCACAAAATGAATTGATTTGGACATTAGTTGCAACTAATTGCAAACATAGAGTTGGAATGGACAAGATTTATTTAAAGGTGTACATTTTTATTGGAGGCTTAAGGCTTGAATGACATGTCTATTTTTTGATCAATAAACTTGACTAGTATGACCTTTCTAACTATCTTTCAAATTAAACATTAAAGCAAGTTGGAAAAAAAATGATCACCTTAATCAAAATCATTGATGAATTCTATTCATGTGGGACATCTATTCAAGGTGAATATAAAAAATTGACATCCTTGGTCAAGATGGTGAACATGGTCTTTTAATAAAATGGGACATCATATGTTAGTGAATGGCCAAGCTACATACTAACTAAGCTATCATGTGGGGCCTAGGCCTACCTACCTACCTATTAATTACCTACATTAGTAATGTATAACATTTAATGTGAAATCTAAACATGTGAAATTAAAAACATGACAAAATTATTACCTTTTGAAGGTGTGTTGCATTGGTTAAGAACTTGGTTTACCATTGGGGAGGTCAAGGGTTCAATTACTAATACTTATAACCTATGTGCATGGCTAGGGGGCTAGGTCAAAGAGTTTAGATTATCAAATCTATTTTTTTGTGACATACCTAAACCTATTTACTACCTACCTACTCACCAACCACAAAACATTATTTTTGATAATTATTTTCAAAAAATAAATTATTTAAATTTGGGCAAAAATTTGACTTGTCAAATGGTTTGTTACTATACTATTAAAAAAGATCATCCAAGTCATGATAGACATGTTAAAATTAACTTGTCCAAAATGACCAAACAATCTTTTGATCTTGTTCAAAAGGGGTTTTTTTACCAAATGTTTTAGTTAAAAAAACCATACTTTTCTATGAATGTTATCATTTGCAAGGTGAAGAAAAAACTCTATGGACATGATAATTCTTCTTTAGGATGTTAAAAAATTAGTAGTTATTGTTGTGGGAATATATGTCATTGGGTTGGGAACAAATGACACTTTTGATTTTTGCCCTTTAAGAAGAAAGCAAGGAGATAATAGTGGAAGAGATGTTATGTTGTGTGTGAGGAGATGTATCAAGAAACTTGTTGTTTTTAAACATTCTATCCAAGAAACATATTTTTAAAAATATTATATCCAAGAAACATGCTACTTTAAACTAATATCCTTGTGGTGAAGAACATCCAAATGCCTCATGACTTCAAATAAATGATAAGAATTCAAAAAATGTATTGTACCAAAATTCAATGCAAACATGAAATTGAAATAAAGCTAATTAAGGTGGCTTAAATATGTGGATATTAGAAAATCAAATAATAAGATGGTAGGAAAAATGAATGTTCCCTCACATAATACACTTAAACAATACCCTCTTTCACACATGTAATGTCAAATTTTAACATAAACTGTTTTCCCCAAGCTGGGCCTTCATTCCAAAACAAGCATGTTCAAGATTGTTATCCTACATTCATCATCCTCCATTGGGTGCATATTACACTCTACATTTTTTATTGTCATCATTCATCCTTAGTGTTATGTCACTTATTCTTGTGTAGTTTGTCCCTTGTTTATAAATCATCTTCTAAATAGTTTTTTTTTTCAAGATTGAGTTTCATGTTGTTGTGCATTACTAGTGAAAATGAAATGATGGAAAAAATGAGTCGATTTTGTGAAAAAAAAGTTTCATTTGAATGAAAATATTAAATGACTTTGCATGCAACTTGAACATGTTCCAAATACCCACAACACCATGTTTTGGGTCCAAATAATGGGAAGCTTCAAACACTTGGTAGGTTTCACATCACTTGGACAAGACCCAAACTGACAAGCCTAATAAGAGTCATAACTTAAGTGGCCTTTCACAACACTCCTAAGTTGGAGGAGTCAAATAAATAAATAAAATGATGATAGATTCTTTGCTTGCAACCCAATATCAAAAATTCAGAGTTCAGAGTCCAGAGATGATAGTGTGCACTTACTTGCCCAACCTTCCTTTGTTCTTTAGCACATGGTCGTTACAAGCAGTGATTTTTTGAAATTTTATTATTATTATTTTATTTAAATTTTTTTAGCATCATTAGTGATTTTCCCCAAAAAGATTTAGCATTAACTGTCCAATCTGTGGAAAACTGGAAAAAAAAACAATGTCAATGTCTAATGTAAGCAATAGCAAAGGTTTTCAAAGGATTAGACTAGATGCCAACTTGGTCATAGCAAATCTATGTATGCATTATTTAACCTCTACAAGTGAAGATTTCCAAATGTGTATCCTTCAAATTATGGATTTTGAGACCATATGATGTTTTAAAGTTCATATACATGGGTATTGACATGGATGTAGCTTTCTTTTGAATGGTGTCAAAAGGTGATGAAATATTCTCTCAAAAATGAAAAGTAAAATAAAATTCTGACTTTTTCTTTATAAGCAGGCAATATTATCTTTAAAAATTTTACATCAAAATTTTGAATTTTTGAATTTTTTGCCATTGAAAAAATCATTGGTTAGAGAGCTTGGATTCATTACAAGTAGCATGCATCTGGGCATTCTTTCATAAATGAGTACTATTAGAACAAATGATGCATCTAAATGAAGGGATTATGTGACCCAGCACCCACTAATAATACATCATCCATTGGAAACACACTATGACTTGGAAACCTATCATGTAAACCCTCATACTTCCCCTTAACCTAGGCACCTAGGTAAGTTGATAAGTACTATAGTTAAGTCGGTATGAAGCTAAATGGTTATTCCGCACTTGTGGTAACTAGGTAGGTAGCTGCATGGTGGATGGTTAATACATAGCTAACCACTTGTGGGTTGTTAGTAGAAAGATATTAAGAAAAAGTAACCGAGATGACCACCATGGTTAGCTAGGGAACTGGAACCCAATGGAAACTTGTTTCCCACTCACTTACCATCATCCATCTTTCATGCTGCACTGGTGGGTGCTGGTTCACTCTGGCCTAATTTGCTTTTCACACAAGCATAGATAGTGGTGAAACATGTGTGTGTTTCCTCACAGTGGTTGAATACAAAACCTTGCATTTGTCGAAAGACAATTTCAAAAGAAGGTGGAGGAAGCCCTAGAACAACTAGACAACAACTTGATAAAGATGAGGTAACCTTCATGGATTCACAAGCCAGGGAGTTCCAAGAGTATTGGAGGGTTTAGGGTTTAGGGTTTAGGGTTTGCTTGTCATTTCCTTTATATTTTCTTTGTGAGTAAACAATTAAAAAAATGGTCATTGGCTTCATCTTGGCAACACAATTAGACCCCTTTGAAGCACCATGAAAAAGGGGCGTGTTTTTTTTAATAATGAAGCATTGATGTATTATTTGTTAACGAAGGAATATCCACCATGTGAGGAAAGTACGCCATAATAGAATGTGAAAACGAAAAGGAAGGGTACTAAAGTCAGGTTTCCCACTTCACACCAACAAGGCAAGTGGCGAATTAGATTAGGATTAAGTAAGGTGCCAGTCCAGTAGGAAGAAGGGCAGTCAGGCAGGCAGGCATAAGAGCATCTCCAAGGGTGCTCAGTATGTGATGCTGCACAGTCAAAACACGTTGATTTGGCGCAAGAAAATGGTTTTGGCTCAACATATCTGCACAGTTTCAGTTTGCAGTCGCTCATGAAAGGCACAGCAACGGTGTGCACCTGCAGAACAAGTGTAATAAATGCGATCTGACTTACCATGAATCTTTTCCCAGGATCGCATACTGGAGCACCACCACTGGAGATGCCTCTCAGCTAATTCCAACACTTGCCGAATCCATCAAAAACAAATGTCATAATAGAGACAATCCACCACCACTGGAGATGCCTCTCAGCTAATTCCAACACTTGCCGAATCCATCATAACCAAATGTCATAATAGAGACAATCCGTAAAGTCAGGGAAAACACAGGACCAGAACCCCCTGAGTTTGGTCCAAAACCGAGTGAGATTCAAGAAAAAAACCTACGAAAAAGTACATTAGCCTTCTTCAGGGGGGAAGGGCGTGGTGAAACTCAGAGTTGCACCATTTTTGTGCCAAACTGAGTTTCTTCGTCCGGTTTTGATTCCCTCTTTCCTTTTTTTCCTGAGCGCCTCCACTGCTGCTACATATATTTTCACTGTTCCTACTTGTACAACTTCTATAATTGCCTCGAACCTTGTGCATTAAATGCTGAGTTTCAAGCATCTCATACCCAGATTTAATCAAACTTCCTTACTTTGCAGACTTCACTCAAAGAGGGGGATAGGGGGTGAAAAGAGGCCCAAAGACAGGGTGAAGACAGGATGACTTTACGGATTTCTCTCAT
>Ga0209208_10002478_pt1 | contig 26469 bp, 23 predicted proteins | sample S1TSphfallax_3_FD_187694 | JGI IMG/M metagenome (GOLD analysis project Ga0209208, IMG submission 187694) | Host-associated microbial communities from peat moss isolated from Minnesota, USA - S1T2_Fd - Sphagnum fallax MG (SPAdes) (version 2) | ecosystem: Host-associated > Plants > Peat moss >...
AGGATCTGGTGAAAAATCCACCGACCTACTCCTCTGGTTGTAGCTAGGCAGTAGTCAGGTACGTACCTCTAGCAAATAGGTAGGCAGTAGTCACGTAGTTACTTCTTGTGTGTAGTGAGCATACAAAGAAATGCATGTCACTCACCATTATTCCTCTTGTTGCTTTTTAAATTAAAAAATGCAACATTTGTATGGTGGATTGCAGGTGTGAGTATCAGGGAATTTTTTTCCAATTTTTTGATATTGCAAAAATTATGGATTTTCCCCCCAAAAAATCAGAAATTTTAGTTGAATTTACACTAGAAAAATTCCAAAAAAATCTCCATTTAAAAAAAAAATTAACAATTTTTTTTTCAAAAAATCACTGGGGATAACCTTATGAAATTATATTAGAAAAACCAGTCATAGTTCTTCTATTGGCATTGTTGATGCAATGTTACAAACAATGTTGGTCTCGTATCTTGGCTTACACTTGGTATTGAGAATGGTATTGGCCTAGCCCTTTGGACTGGCCCCGGATTGTGTCTGCAGAGACTTGTTCCTCCGACGTTATTTGAGTGACACATCTTTAATGCGTCACTCAGGTTGAGGCAGCCCGATGCAGATTACCACGCACATGCACCCAAGCTCGAAACTTGGCCATCGAAACATGCCAAGTTTTGGGCTCATGTTTTGAACCCCCACAAAACCCACCCCCTCCTCGCCCACCCACACCTTAACTTCACACCTTTTGGCACACAACCCATCACATCAATGGTGTTTCGTTTGAGAGAACTAATGGTGCGAAAATTTGGTTGTTTGATGGCAACTGAGATTGTCAAATCTCATAAAGGAATAATTAAGTAATTAGTACCATCATTACTTCATTTAATAGGCTAGACTTCTCTTTGATTGGGCCATGTGTCAAGGAGCATTTGAAGTGACGAACAAGGTTCATTCATGTTTTGGTTAGGGTTTGGAATAGCTTGTTTTTCTTTTGTGAGAAAGCGAGAAGGTGAAGTTCTACAATGTCTTGTAGGGTTCATGTGGAATAACTTTTGAAATGTGCAATAGGCCAAGCTTGAAAGATATATCTTTCTACATACCTTTGAGAGCACTATCTTCATTACATTGTTGATGAATGTGATATTTTTGGAAAGCCTCACAATCCTTACAATTGTTGTTAGTTGGAAGAGCAAAAGAAGATTTCATAATGTCATTGCAACTTGTTAATGAAGAACTTGGCATGATCGTCAAGAATGTTAAGATAGACAAGATTGCTTTCGTAAAGAAAATACACACCAAAAGAATGGTTACACTTAGTGGAGGAATGCCACCAGAGTTGTCAAGAAGATAAAAAAAAAATTGTATGTATGTATTGTTAAGGCTTTCTCTCCCATCTTCAATTTCGCAATGTGAGCGAGCAATGTTTATACCCCAATCAAAACTTCACACCTTAACCAAAACATGATGAAACATGTTCACCTAGAAGAAACGTGTTATTTACACACATTAACTAAAACATCACAAAACATGCTCACAAAGAATAAACATATAACAATATAACATGGAAACAAATAAATTGAAACATGCTCCATCCCAACAAACACAAATGGAAGTTGAATTCATTGAAACATCGACTAAGTTTTAAAAATACATATAATACATTGTGTAGGTTAAACTTGTAAAACGAAAAAAAAAACACAAATTGAGTAAATTTCAAGACTAAAACATGAAAACTTAAAACATGTGAATTTGCTCCATGAAATATATGGATTGAAAAAAAAATGACCAATTTAGTTGGACACTATTGAAAGATACATATTAAAACTTATGACTAGGGAAACATGGGTAGTGAAACTTGCAACAAATTAGCTTACAAAACTTGTTGATTAAATTATCGCACATCGGTCATTAAATCAACATTGAAACATAAAATGAATTGAAATGCATTTAATTTATGTCCACTGACCCAAAGACCTACAAGTGATGAACATTTGCTTCGAAATTAACAAACCATGTGATTTGAACATGAATCCTAGGACAAGCCATTAACTTTGTCAACAAAACATAATTTTTAATTAATTTGAATGTTTGTAAAGGATCATGAATCTAAAAACATGCACATTTATTAACATGGTCCCATACCATGTATAGCAAGCAATAGCAATGATAAGAAAAAGACCAAAACTTTGGAAAACTTTATATATTTGCCCAAAATAATAATGCAGTTTTTTATGTTTCCTAATAGAAAAGTTTAGGCCAAAACCCTAGGGTAACATAGATGAAAGATGCATGGAATAGCGATCCACTCTATAATGGATAATGATAACTAAAACTATGGCTCATCAATCAATTTCAACTCAAGCATCAACCCTAAACTATGCATCAACCATAGCTAGTTTTGTTGTACTTGTTACGGATTCTTTCAAAGCTACTGGTTTGAAAGCAATACTTGAAGTAGGAATCATGAGAAAAACTTATATTTCTTGTTGTTATGAATGGTCTACAACCTATTACTAGGATAAAATGGAAAGTTGGAGCTACTAATCAACTTTCCTTCGGATGTTTCACTGATTATTGGAGCTCTAACATTTTATTATTTTCAATACATTGTTATTACTAGATGGTTGCCACTAATGTTTTGAACATGTAGAGGGTGAACAATGAGCACGGGACTTATTAATCAGTGAGGGTGTCCACCATCATGCTTTTGGGAAATCACGTTCATTAAGAATAAGTTGGTTGATAATCCAACCATGGTTGTCTAGCAATCTCCAAGAATGCTTAATGCTAGCATCACCTTCATTCATTGCTTAGTCACATGCGATAAGGGCTTTGATGGATTCTTAGTTGGTGTGTAATTTTTTTTTTAATCCAAATTTGTTTTTTCTTATGCTTCTAACAATGATGCAATGTCATGACGTGTAGTGTCGTGACGTATGGTGTTGTAAGGGTGTAAATCCATAGTAAACCTTACTAAACAAAAAGACTAAAACCAATCAAAGGTAGAAACTAATCAACTAAAAGGAATGCACGTAGATATTATATAATGCACAATAGGAGGCCGAGATGAAATTCTCATGTAATAATTTGCAAAGAAGGAAATAACATGTAATGTATGTAAACAATGGCCATGTAATGGCTACTATGAGCATCTAGAAATCTTATTTAAGTATGGAAGAAACTTTCTGATTATGGAGGAAGATCTCTTTGACAAAGGAATTATAAAAAAACTAAAAAGAGAAGGGAAGGGCTTGGCCTTTTATACAACCGCCAACAAGCTAAAACCATGAACACCTAATATCATATAGTCACTTAAGAACGTACATTAACCCTAAAGGCATGATGGGCATGCCCGTAACTGGTCGTCATGCACGAGGCCATGCATATGGCCACGATAGCTATCATGATGTGTAGTGTCATGATGTATGGTGTCATAAAGATGTAAATCCATAATAAATTCTACTAAACAAAAAGACTAAAACTAGTCAAAAGTACCTAAATTTTGTTCATTGATTAGTAAGGCACTCAACATAACCCCCAAACCTACTTAGGACATGTTATAAAAAAACCTGGCTAGTGCTGTGTGATGACTTGTTTGGCAGCGCAACAAGCTCAACCCACTTTGAAAAATGTTCAATCATGATGTAGACATTACCCCTAGAGGTCTGTGGTAACTCTCTAACTAAATCACATGACTAGCAATAAAACATGCCCTAAATAGGGACTGGAGAAAGCATGAGTTGTTGAGAGGAGAAAGAAGTTGTCACTCTATCATATTGTTCACACCTAGCAATGATGTTTCGAATTTGAGCATACATACCTCTCCAATGGTAATGAGGAGCGAGAAGGCTATAAATACAATTGACTCCAAAGTGTCCAAGCTCCGAATGTACCTTCTGAATAAAACCATGTGGTGAATGTGGTGGAGGAACCACTCTATCGCCTTGGACGAAGTGATTGTCCCTCCATGAATAACATTTGGACCAGTGTTGTATGCAATCATGTTCACTTGATGTAACTTGGGGAGGGTATTTCCCATGTTGAAGAAACCTCGAAGTGTCCAAGTCCTCCCATATATCCACAATGGGCTACTCAACCAAGTTACATTGCAGTAGTGCAAGATAACTAGATGCATAAAATACATGTGCTATTGGAATCTGGTCGAAGTTTTGCCTGGCTTTTGAGAAATCTTCAGGGGTAATGAAAGGTTTCCGTGACATGGTATCCGCATTCTGATGTGTAATACCAGGTTGGTGAATAACCTTGAATTCATACTTTTGAAGTATAAGCGCCCAACAAGCTAACTTACCAGTAAGCTTATCGTTGGTCATCAACCATTTGATAGGTTGGTGGTTGATATACAAAGTGAAGTTGGTGCCATGAAGATAGGGCCTGAAATGTATGAAGGCCCATATAACAATAAAACGCCCCCCCTTCATATGAAGAGTAGTTGCTTTCAACTTTGTTATTGTTTTGGGATGCATAGGCGATAACATATTCTTTGCCTTCCTCATCAAGTTGGCTAAGAATAACACTAATACCAAGAAATTCCAGCCAGTGTGTAGAATGAAGAGGTTGTTGAAATTAGGTCTCTTCAAAATGGGGAACTTTAAAAGCTTTTCCTTGATTGTGTTGAAAGCTTCATGAGCCTCTTCATTCCATGTCTAAGCAACATCCTTCTTTAATAATGCATAAAGAGGATGAGCAATAGTACTAAAGTCTTGAACATAAATCCTGTAATAATTACATAGTCTGATGAAGCTCTTCAAAGTGTGAACATCAGTAGGATTAGGCATCTCCAAAATGGCTACTATTTTGGCCCAATGAGCCATAATACCATTTGGCAAGATTCTGTGTCCAAGGTAAATTACTAAGGTGATAACAAAGTCACATTTTTTAGGATGGATCTTCATATTGACTTCGTGTAACCTCTTGAATAACTCCTCAAGATGAGCCAAGTGTTGCAGGAGTCTTTTGTTATGCACTAGGACATCATCTATGTAGCACTTCAGGAAATTTGCCCCTTTAAGAACTTGGTCCATGACTCGTTGAAAGAAAACATGTGCATTTTTCAATCCAAAAGGCATCACAAGCCATTCCCAAAACTTGTTGCTTCCATGAAATGCCATTTTCTTGCGATCCTTCGCAGCGAGCACAATCTAGTTAAAGCCTTCTCTCATATCCACAATTATGAAAATGTTTAAGTCTCCAATGCTCTTAAACAATTCTTCAAGGATGGGCATGGGGTACCTATCTTGAGGTGTAACTAGGTTCAAAGGCCTATAATCCCCATACATCCTTTTTTCAGTCCATAATCCAATTGAATTTTTCTTTGCTGGCATTATTGTAGTGATTACAAAATCAAAACATGATGGTTGAATGAGACCAACATCATGGAGCTCTTTGCATCTTTCATTTACTAATTCCCATTCGTGTTTGCTCAACCTATGCTTCCTTTGATAAATGGGTGTCTCATCTGTAAGGTCTATAGATAATTGCATGGTCTTACACCTTCTTAAGTTTTTCATTGAGAATGCGAACACATTTTCATACTTAATTAGCAAGTCTGTGACCTGGTTTCTCTCTTCTTGGTGAGTTGGTTCCCCATAACGAAAGGGTAGTTGGAACACATGGAATGGAGTTAGAAAGTGTGTTTAAAGAACCTAGTGTATTGGGTTCTCCACTATCCAACTAAGCATATTCATAGAAGGTTGTAATTGTTTCTCCACAAGCTGATATACCTCTAGGTGTATCAGAAACAACTTGAGTCAAATTACATGGTACCTCCTCCCCCCCAACACTAAGAGTGAAGTGTAGAGTGCTGAAAATAGGCAACTATAGTTGGTCGGGGTGCCATGTAGCCGCATCGCCAAAATTGCAAGCTGATTGAATCAGTGCTGGTGTTGTGTACATTTGAAGAAGTACATAGGTTACCAACAACCATGTAAGGAAGTTCAGGTCCATGCCTCTCCCCAATAGGGCGTTACACTCCAATCTAGTCACCTTGGTGCGACTAATAATGTCAATTTGGAACCCCATAGCCCTTTCTCTTTCTTCTGGGCTTGGTTCATCCCAAGTGGCTGAAAGCATGACGATACAACAAGCCTGGTCCATCTCCTTGAAAGGCGTGTGCTCCTGGGAAGGAGAAAAAAGTGGGCCAAACACCTCTTGGTTTTCCTATTGTGTTCACAAGGAACCAAGAAGGTTCCTTTTGCCTTATAACTGGTTGGCATGAGCTCTAATCATCCAATATGTGAGAAACATGTAGGTTGGGGTCTTTGATGGTGTATCTCAGAGCCAACTGCAAAACTAAGAGTGGCACAAGGTTAGTTCACTAGTTGCATAGTCGGTGTGCATAGGAACTGCATTATGCCGCATCAAGTAGGAGCGGCTCTCCTAGGTAATGTTTGATTATTGTGTAGTGTTCCTGGACTTTCTCCCTTTGGTCAAGCTGAGAAGGAATGTTTTCAATTACATAACCAAGTGTAGGATAAATGAATTGGGCCCATGTGATCAATCATACCATGTCTGTAAAAAGACCGGATCTTGTGTCACTCAAGCCTTCTTTAAATCTAGTCGCTGAAAATCCTTGACACTCCCAACCTGAAATGATGAGGTCCACGGGGCCAAGTAATTCCATATGCTTCTTTTGAATTAATTGTATGTCAGAGGGCAAGAACGTGAAATTGACCTTCCATACATTGGTTACAAACTGTTGTGGAAATCTGGCTATGAGCTCCATCATTCTCAATGCCACCACTTGCCTTGCAATTAGATCAATGTCTACATAAAAATACCTCCAAACCACCATCCTTGACTGTAGTAAGGCTTCGAGACCTGTACCAATACCACTAAAGAGCTCTAATAATGTAATCCCCTCCTTAGGCAGTGTTCAAGTGATTAGTTGACGAAGTACTAGCTTAATCGGTTTGCCATAGCTCTCCATGTTTTCAAAATTAGACAAACTTTTGACCAAGGGCTCGCGAGTTGCTTTGAACCTTTGTAAAACCTCTAATCCATGTTGAATGTCAATAGGAACCACCTTCAAGCTTTTAGTAGCTTGGGTGTAAGTTGTTTCCTCCTCATCTCCCTCTATCCATTCGTGGCTAGCTTGTTGGATGTAGGAAATGGTGTGTGTTTCCTTGAGCATACAATGGTGAGCCATAGGACTATGGTTCCCATGTAAATCAAGGGGTATGTATCCCAAGTGGTGGCCATCAGTCTCCCAATTCACTTAGTAGTACACATGCTCGAACTAGTTGTCAATTGTGAAACTTGGTGGAAATAGGGCCTCTTGCCCAATGAACACATTGTAATTAGTGGCATTGGTGATTAAACATTTAACATGTAAGCAAAGCTCCTAATTTGTACCTTCATTGAAGTTAAGTGCAATCAAATCTGAGCTCTCCCCAAGTACCTCCTCTATGCTCCCACTAGCGGTGCAAATTTACCACATAGATTTCCATAGTTTGGAGTCAAACATGCCCATCTTCTTGGCAAATTGAACTCCAAGAATCACTTGTTGGGCACCTGTATCAAAAAGCACCACTTTGGGTGTATATCCTCCCACCTGGATTACTAACTTAGTATTGTCAACAATGGCAACTTTAGTGGCGATGGAAGTTCTCTCATTAGCCACCACCTTGGGAAATGAGTGAAAGATTTTGTGGAGAGAATGGTTATCCATAATGCTTTTGTTGAATAATAAATCCACAAGTGAAGTGTTCTTAACTCCCTTTTGATATGTGAATGTAGAATCAAAGGTAGGAAAGCCCAATAGTTTAACCAGGCTAGAACTAGTGACCAAATTACGAACACCATTTGTAACAGGTGAGTCAATCGAATGTCTCTCCAAGGAGTTGGATGGGACCCCTGTAGCATGTGGATTCAAGATTGGTAGAGAACCTAATGTAGTGTTAAGGGTATTCTTTAGTATTGCAATTATGTCCCTGGTGCTTAGTTTTAAATTTTGAAAACTAAACAATGGTGTACTCACAAGCTTTTGTGCCACTTCACGAATTTGAAGTTGGCATTCCATAAGTTGATTAATGGAAAATTGTGTGTTTTCTTGATATACATGTATTCCTAGGACACGAGAATTTGATGCCTTAACAACTTGTGGTGTAATAATTTCCTCCCCCCTTGCCAACAAGGTGCATTCCTTTTCTGTGTTAAGAGGACGGAAAAATTATGGCATGACCACTCGAGCTCCTCTAACCCTGGTAATAAGACTTGAATCAGATGCGAGTCCATTAGTCTGAATTACCTGCCTAATGGCAAAAACTCTAGGTGTCACATTAGCCTATTGTGCCTCAAAGTAAAAAGGGCAAAAATAAGTAGCAAATTCTAGTGCGAGACTTAAATTGTGTGCATTAGAAAGAACATATTCCCCAACCATGGCATCGTGTGAAAGGCCATAGAACGACCTAGGAGGTCCCTCTCGTGATCCTAGACCTTGTATAGGTTAGGCATGACTAACTGGTTGTGAAGACTTACCTTTTAGATTAACAAGTTGGGCCCTTAATTATTCGAGTTCATTCTATAAAGTTTGAACTTGAATGGCATGGGCTTGAAGCACCTCCTTCTTGTCAGCATTGTGCTCCTTCTTCTTAGCATTCTTATTGGAATTACCCTTGGTGGGGAAAGCTTAAGTTGAAGGTTGAAGTGCCTTGGCTTTTGGTTGAGGGGCATTGGAAGATGCTAACAGATTTTGCCGTGGTAATCAGAGTTGCTTTCGTTCTGGGAACTTGGCAAAACAAACAATTTTTTGATGTCCTTCTTTCCCACAATAATCACAAAAAAGATCCTCGGAAGGGATGTTGCACTCACTAGCTTTGTGTGTAGGATTGCCATAGTAGTTACAAAAAGGTAAGATGGGTGCAGCCGAGTGCACCACTTTAACCTTTAAAGAATGTGATGATCTAGTTGGCATAGCTGGTGGAGGTTAAGGCCTTGAATGTGATGGAGGCCTCATAGTACTGGCCTCATAGTGTACATGAGCCAGTTCTAGCTTTTCAGAAATGTTGTACACATTTAGCAAAATGTACGAGTCTCCATTCTGCAAAAACCCGTTGCAAAACCTGCGCATGGAATGTCGGAGTACCTTCCAACAAATGAAGATACCGATGGGCAACTTCTAGGTTTGTGATGCTCTGAGTATCTTCTTTAAGCTTGAAAAACCTCTTATAAAGCATCTTGAGGGTTTCCTCTTTCTGTCGAAAAAAAATGGTAAGTTGCAAAAAAAATTTAGAACTTTTAATCGAAAATTCTAGTTCAAGAACTCTCAAGAATTCCCCCATTGGATCAGCAAAAGTTGTTGCATCGTTGGTGGGAGGAATGTTTGTGGTAGCAACAATGAGTTGTTAAGGAGAAAGGCTTACTGAAGTAGGTACCGAATCTGGATTATTGGGCACATTCCCATGATGTGTAATGGCAGCTTGTAATGCAACTTAAAAGGCGGTGGCGACGGCTGTGGATTAAATTGGATTAGGGATATGAGTGATGCCCAAAATCCTCAGAGAATGTTGCTTGTAAACATCTAATGCCTCATAGTGCACATAATGGGCCAGTTGTTTGAATGCAAATGCCTCAGTGTAATTAATGTCGTACTTGAGCTCCAATTCACAAACCACAATTGAGAAAGTTGCCTTGAATTCCTTCAAAGAAATGGTACTAGCCCTTCCGCTAATTTTTTCAATTCTTCAAGAAGAATTGTTGGCCTCCATGGTGTATGTTGGTTTCGAGGTCACGGCTTGCAACAGAATATACGGCGCTAGTGTGAATCAAGTGCAACAACAGGCGTACCCCACTGATTAACCCCTCCAAATGGACTTTGATGTAACGTTGATGTAATGTAATTTAAACTTAAATTCCTAGTAGGAGTTATATTGGATGACGGTGGCACTGTAGACACTTGATGGTACCATCGTGAAGATCATGAGGTCAAAGAAATCGGCTCAAACAATTATGTATTATTTCATAACTAATACTTGGGCTTTGGCTAAGCGGTATTGTTCTCATCATTCGAGAACATGGTGTTGTCCCATGCCCCAAAATTTTCTAACAATATAGAACACTAGCTACAAAGTTCTAACACAACGTATGGTTTAAGGATTACGGTGCGTCGACGGGGATGAACAGTGAATGGACGTCTTTGAACGGATGTCAATGGATGGATGGAACCAAACAAATGGATGGTGATGAATGTCAGACAACGTGGACATTGAATGGAATGACGCTACTGTTAGACGAAACGAAACTATTGTCGAACCGAATGGAACTGCCATATGACGGAACATGACTGCCATTAGACATAATTGAATTGCCATCGGGCGGAACAAAATTGCCGTTGAATGGAACGGAATTGTCATAAGAAGGAATGGGATTTCCATGATATGGAAGTCCAATGAAAAATCGGCGAACGTTCGATAAAAAACAAACGAATGTCCAATGAAAGTCAAATGAAAATCAGATGGATGTTTGATGAAAGTCAGCCAATCGTTGATTGTGACGTCAGCTAAACATTGACTATGATGTCAAACGAACGTTGACCGCATCGACCAGTGATGTGACGTTCAACGACGTCGTAGCCATGCAACGGTCGGTAATTACAGCAGTGATGTGATGTAAGCTCTGCAACAATGGCAAATGCCAATGCGATGGACACCACACTACAGTTTGCGATGTTGAACTGTAATTTTTTTTTTTGAAATGCTTACGTCATGCTGCACCCAATTGCAAAGGTCTTCGAGGCAGAAGCCTCTACGTGACAAAGAGAGTGTGTTTTTGCACAAGAGAAAGAAAGAACTTATCCAGGATGCGTCACTCCCCCGATCCCGACTTTGTTGGTTGGTAGAAGTGTAATAGCACAAGCTCCCTCCGACAACAGCTGCAGTAACACTAGTAGTAGCAACACCAGCAACACCCGCAACAACAACACTAACAACAACACCACCAGCAACAACATCAACACTAACAACAACACCACCAGCAACAACATCAACAGCAACACAAGGAGAAGAAACTCAAGAACTCAAAGTTTAAAAAAAATTGTCGCTTTCAACATTAAGCAATAGAAAAGAGTTTTTCTAAAATTAATTTGCAAAGAAGGAAAGAACATGAAATGTATGTAAACGGTGGCCATGTAATGGCCGTCGTGAGCATTTAAAAATCCTATCTGAATATGGAAGAAACTCTTTGACTATGGAGGAAGATATCCCTGAAAAAGGATATCTATAAAAATTTAAAGGAAAAGGGAAGGGCTTGGCCTTTTATACAACTGCCAACAATTTGAAACCCTAAGCACCTAATAGCATATAGTCACCTAAGAACGTATATTAACCCTACAAACATACATTAACCGTAAAAGACATGATGGGCATGGCCGTAACCGGTCGTCATGCATGAAGCCATGCATATGGGCATGACAACAATCCATGTAATCGTTTCCCAAATGACATGGCTTATGCAATTCAACTCCCTTTGCATCATCCCCATGCCACTTGACAATGCCATTCAAAACTCTTACACAAATTCAAAATTTCTACTCCCGCACAAAAGTCAAAAACTAAAATAATCAAGCTCCCATGATGGATGGAAATTATTCATTAATTTCATCCAACACTCTCACATGCGTAGAACTTGGACCCAAGAACTCCAAACCTAGGAACTTGAAACAAAGGAACCCAAGAATTCCAAACCTAGGAATTCGAAACTAAAGAACTGCAAGATAACCCAAGAACTCGAAACAAAAGGAACCTAGGAACTTGAAACCAAAGAATTCAGGAATTTAAAATTAAGACACCCACAACCTCAAAACAAAGAAACTCAAAACCAAGGAACCAACTTTGAAATGAAGAAACTTGAAACCCAAGAACTTGATACCTAAAAAATTAAACTTTGGAATGTGAAACATAAACACAAGAAATATGAAACATGAAACTTAAGATATGGACTTGAAATGAAATTGGAACCTAGGAACTCAAAATTCAAAATAAGTAACATAGACCTTGTATATCAATTCAAAGCTCAAAATTACAATTGAAGACTCAAAACTACACCTCAAAATTAAGTGTAAAATTTGAAATTGAGTGCAAAACCTAAAAACAAAGACACGCTAAACCATCAAAATGTGACCACAAAATCCAATGCATGTTGAAACATGGATAGGGTAGGTAAACCTTAAAATTGAAACACAAAATCCAAGGGGAACACAAATTTGAAATGCAATGGCAAGTTAAACAACACCATCCATATTTAATATCCTTTTTGACTTGAGCTTATCAATTCCATCTCTTCAATTGAAAAAGTCTTGAATTCATTTCAACCCCATCCCATGTCTGTCTTCAATTCCTTTGAATTTCATTAACTGTGTGGGGTGGACAAGCCTGGATAGTTGTTAATGTCTATTGTTGACCATTAACTTGCATCAAGTTTACAAATAAGTGTTCCATTAATAGCCTATTCTAAATACATTTGATAACATGTTAAACATGAGGTCACATGTCTTTTTCCAAATCCATAGTCCTTTGTGGGGATCATACATCCATAGATTGGGCTAAAACCAAAATAAGCATGGTGGGTATGTTGGGGCATGACACAACACCATGTTGCGCCCACCTTATGCAATTCTCTTCAACGAACAACAATATCTTGTTATTTTCCCTTTCGTTAAATCAAGGTGCAAGAGGAGGACTTTTATCTAATGTTTGTAGATAAAACCCTTTTGCAAGTGGAGGCACTCACAACAAGCCCATTCCAACTCGAGGTTGTGAATTTTGTAAATGACATCTACATGTGACATTAATTTCACCATAGCACATCACCCAACCTTCGTTGGGAGGGTAATTGAAGCATTAGGGATCTCTTCAGTGCAAAAACAAACATTCAAAATAAATCACTCGTGCTTTTTGTTAGGAATAAAACCCTAGTTTTTAACGTTGCTTTCAGGTTGCCATGATAGCTTTTGATTGCTATCTTTGCATCATGCCCCGTATATGGCAAATTACAATTGCCCATCACCCACATTTTGCATTTAGGGAACCGCTAGGAAACCACATACAACCATAATGGTTGCACACGTGGTATGTTATGGGAAAGTTCCAACAACTATTCTGTTGCAAACTCCTTCACGCATTTCCCCTTCGACTAAATTGCATCATACATCATGCACCCCATGTGTTTCAAACCTTAGTTTGTAAAGGGACATCCCTTAAATTGATGCATGTTTTTTTCTACCACACTTTTCTAACATGCCAAAGGCACAAAAAAAAAATTGTTTTTGGCCATACCTTTCTGCACATGGAAAGATGGAAGAAAGAGAACCAACCAAAGTCAATTTACTTCATCACCCAGCCTCCTGAAAAATAACTTGTAAAAAGTCCACATTCAAAACATGCATGAATATATTCAAGAAAATAAGGTCACCCAAGCTACAATGGCCAATGTCAAAACACAAGAACATTGAAACTTAGGCATTGAAACATAGCCAACATCCACCACCAACAAAACATACACATGATGCATTCACTTCATCGAAACTTGGGGTTTAATAAAAACAAGGCTTTGTGAATGTCAAAGTAGAAACCTATAATTAGAAAACTTGAACCATGATTCTACAATAGGAACTATAACTAGTTAACCTATAACATTGCCTCTGAAACATGACTTGTAAGATGTAGAAAACTTATAACATTAATTAAACCATTCGAAACATTGTTGAAATATATTCACAACATGCATTTTAAGTAAGATAGCCTTTCAAAACATAGGGTTTTGATGCAATTAAGCATAGTTAAACTCTAGTTTGAAAAGGCTTTAAAAATAATAGTTTATAATGAAAAAACCTCAATCAACATTTCAAATAGTTAATACGAGAAATAATCTTATTTAAGGTTATTAATCTCTGCATCGGCAACATAAAAAATGAACACGTTTGGCCACCATCTTGACTTTCCTTCTAGCATTTTCCAATTTATCGCATGCATCCATTGCAAAAGGTCAATTTGCTTACTTCGTGAGGTGATAACATATGCCATAGGACATCCGTTGTACCATTCCTTGAAGACCATCATTGTGTACAATGGAAATTGTACACAATAAAACTATGTAATTTAAATAATATAGGTTCATTTGGGTTGTTTTAATTGAATTCGATAAAATGTTTACCTTATTTTTGTTTGTTCTGAAAGTAGTATTTATGGTGATCCCACTTTGATGGCCATAATGCATCATCATTTAAGCTTACCACGAAGACTAGATACCATAGTGAAAGGCATATTATGGTCATTTAACTTTCCCCATACTTGCACACCAATTTCTTGATAGTAGAACATGAGGTTTGGGTTTTCTCAAACCCACATGCGAATAGTTACAACATCGTTTTCATGTTTATTATATGTTTATCATGCAACCTTTACTACTATGTTTCTTATGTCTTGTTTGCTTATAAACATGTTTTGTGTAAAGCAACCACTGGACTCAAAAACTTGTTGAATATTATTCCTATGTTTCACCATGACTTGCGAAACAAACAACCTTAATTGAAGGTTGTCCATGACGAATTCTTTCAAGGTGCTAGAAACATGCGGTGCAAAGTTGCCTTATTTCCTTGCAATTGATTGTCATGGCACACATTTTCCACAACATTAATCTATCTTTTATCAAAACAACAAATTTTTGTTATAGTAGGCAGAAGATAAAATGTTTTGATCATGAATGTGCATCAATAACCTTTTTTTTGGGAGTGCCCACTATTTTTATTCATAATTGGAATTTTTATTTTGCCCTTTGATATTTTTTTCCTTCTCTTGTCCAGTGGTGCCTTTTTGAAGGCCATATCTTTTGTGACTACAAAAACTTTGTGATAATGGTATTTGGGTCCATAGTTACAAAACTACACAAGTACAAAGAGCACAAAAGAGAAGGTGAAGATAATTTACATTACATGCAACCTTGAGTTTTCAAGAAAACTATCCTAATGAGGGAAAGAAAATTCTCCTTGGTTGTTTTTCCATAGTTGCCTTCATGTGAACTTGCAATTCAACTTGATTATTTGTTCCTCTCCATTGATAAAATCTTGAATTCGCTTTGATGGAATGTACGCGATTTCAAGGTCCCACTTCAATCCTTGTCCAAACAACTTGTTATTTGCAATCCATGTCAAGTCCTTATGTGTGAAGAGGCCTAGAGGTGGGAGTTGAACAACAACTTCAAAACCCTACAATATCTGCTTGTTCATTTCAAAGCACATGGAGGACTTTGAGTCCCATGTTTATCTACAACTAGTGTTGGGATGTAGTGATTCCATCACCTCCTCCTTATGGAACAACAAAACATGACACTACGTCCTCACAGAATGTCTATAACAAGATTGATTAGGCCATTGCAACCATTGCCATAAATACGGCATGAAAACTTATTGGACCATGTTGCACTCATTATTACAAGGTCAAGTTCCAAGAAATAGGATTCGGAGCCACCACATTCCAATCGTGTTTCAATAATATGCCATTATTATAATATAATGGTTACTCAACGTATAAAATTTGAAACATGCAAAAATTTAGACACAATTTGCCTTTGAAAAAATTTGTAACATGATTGTCAAAATAGTCGAAACAAAGGTCTTGCACTTAAACATGACTTAAAACCTAGACTCTAAAACTACTTCCAAAACATGCACACATTGCTTAAGGATGAGTTTCAACAAGTTATAAGTTGATTCATAGCAGAAACATACCTTGAATCGTGATTTCAAGAAATTTATAGTGGGACATGGGAAGGAAACATGCACCTCAACCTAAAAAATGGAATGTGAACAGAAACATGACACGTGGAGACATGTAGGAGTGACTAGATGCCCTTGAAACATCTCATAGAGACCTTTGTGAACCCATATACATAACATATTTATGTGCACAAAAATCTTTATTTTGAAGAGAAAAAAATGTTCAAAGCATATTATCATAGGAAGGTTGGGTCAAAAAATTGAAAAATTCTTGTTTATAATTGGTTTGCTTGGTATGCCTTAGAAACATTATATGTTACAAACAACCAAACCTAAAAACCTTGAAATGGTTGTTGTTTCTAGTCATTTTTTAATAGAGCTTTTGGTGGGTTCTTTTGCTTTTAGGCTATTTTCCTTGGGGGTCAAGGTGGCTCATTTGGTGGCGTAGCAGGGACACATTTTTGTTCCCCCCCTTGCATTCATGGGGCCTTGGGTGGTTTAGGAGGGACTACCATTGCCATAGTGCAATACTAGACACTCTACACCTTTTTCAACAACTCCATTCACATTGAATTTTCTTTTGGGACAATGACAGTGTCATTGTCGATTAAGTAATTACATCTAGGTCAATAAGGCACATCATTTTGTTTGTGGAGAATCTTTGCCATTTGGTGATAAAAAAAAAAAGGATTGGTGAATCTAACAAAGGGAATTTTGGGAATTAAAAAAAAAAGCCATATCTAGAGGGAAAAAAAGCTAGAAGTTGCTATATTTTGATAGTGTGTTACTATAGGTCATTAGAATTAAGCAAGATTCCCAAAAAAGATCTAGTCCTTTAGGATAGTTGCCATTTATTGTTAATTAATGTTGAAGATCATAGCCAATGCACCTACTTGAAGAATTTGGAAAAAAAAACCTTGGTAAGGCATCCTATACCCTTTCGTTGGTATAATGAACTTTTGCCACAATGCCTTAAGAACTTTCACCTAGAAATATTCAAATTCTAGAATGGCCCCGCACTCCTACAAAACAAAACATGGTTAGTAGGAAGATTCAACTTTTAATTTTTTTGGTTTGTTCTCAAAGCATGGAGGTGTTGGACAAACCAACTAGACAAATGCCTCAAAATAACATGTAAAACCATCTTGTGATAATAAAACACCCCTCTAGCAATATTTGCACCTAGCAACCCCATGTCAAATCAACATATCAAGAAACATATGCACCCTAAACACCAAGCATAGCTAACATGAAAAACCTCTTGAAACATGAATTCAAAATAACACAACTTTCTAAAAACATACAATTGTAAAACATCCAAAAACATTTGAACAAAAGATATGGACCATGAAATGTGATAGATTGCCAACAACAAATCCACTTTCGAAACATATCATCACCAAAAAATCATAGTAACATATTGCTTAAGAAACATATCAATTCAAAAAAAAGACTTATAACATTCAATGCTTGTGTATGTGTAACATTAGGTAGTTGAATTCTATATTTCATTAAACAAATCAAAGTTTTTTTTCTTTTTGTTGTTGTTGTGTTTGTGCATATTTGTTCTTGAGGATGAATAAAATGCTTTGATTTTTTTTTTTTTGACATGGGATTTGTCAGGATCCCATTGGGTTTGGACTTTGAAAACTATTTTAATATTTCCAAAATGTGATTTTTTTTCCAATTTCAATTAAATGTATAAAATAACATACTTTCTTTTACTTCACTAAGGGGTAATATGATAAAAGGTATATGATAAAAGGTACTTGAATCCTACCCATCTACCAAAAACCACAATTTTTATATACATGAACATTATTCTAATGAAATTTTTTAGTGCCATTACACCTTTACTCAATGAGTAAACCCATTAGAACTAAAAGAACATATCAAAAGCAATATACCCACACAAAACTAGCATACAATTTCAAATGGTTTTCTAACAAAAATTAGTTTCCTTTTGACATTTCATTTTCTAGACACCTATGTGGCATATATCAAGACTAGAATCCAAATTGGTACATTTTATAAATGTACATACCTAATATATTTATATTAAAGTAACCTTGTAATGTTTTTGTCCCATTTTGGATGCGAGAGAAGAACAATTCAACATTGGAAGCTTCTCCTCCATTCTTAGTTTGTTGAATTACAAATGCAGATAGACCACCATCACCTTTTTGTATATGTTCCTTTGCCATGTTTCGTTGGAACTTCCTCTTGAAAAAATTAATGTCATCACTTCGCATCAAATACTTGTGACGATGTTGTCACTTCTTCTTGCTTTGATAACCATTTAGGTCGTTGCTTTTACCCTTGATCACAATAAAGTTTTGTTGGAACTTGGAACTATAAAATATTTAAGGCTTAAGCTCATAAGCTAATGATATTGCACACTTGTGGGCCCATAAGTGGTTTTTAAAATTCAATTAACTAAAGAAAAAAATGATATTCCACACTTTTGAGCTTGCAAATGGTCTTTTTCACTCACATAGACAAAGAAAACAAATGATATTACACATTCATGAGCTCTCAAATGGTTTTATTTCACTCACACAAGAGAGGGAAAGAAATGATATTACATGCTTGTGAGCCCATGTGTGATTTTTTATTCACATCGATGAATAAAAAAATGATATTGCACACTTCTAGGCCCATAAATGGTTTTCTTTATTCACATACGTGAAAAAAATTTATATTGCACACTCATGAGTTCATAAGTGGTTTTCTTTCCCATTCACATAGGAGAAGAGAAAATATGATATTGCATGCTTGTGGGCCTACAAATGGTTTTTAAAATTCATATAAGTGAAGAAAAAAATGATATCGCACAATAATGGTTTTTTTTATTCACTTCAATGAAGGAAAAAAATGATATTGCAAATTCGCAAGCCCATAAGTGGTTTTTTTCCCATTCACATGGGAAAAAAAGGAATGATATTACACAATTGTAGGTTCATAAGCGGGTTTTTAAAATTCACATACGTGAAGAACAAAATTGATATTGCACACTTGCAAGCCTATAAGTGGTCTTTTACATTCACACATGAGAAGAAAAAAATGATATTGCACCTTTGGGGGGCCATTAAGGAACTTTTTTATTCACATAGGTGAATAAAAAAATGACATTACACACTTGCAAGCCTACAAATGGTTTTTTTCACATTCACACATGAGAAGAAAAGAAATGAGATTGCACACTTGGGGGACCACAAGTGGTATATTAACATATGTGAAAAAAGAAAATGGTTGGTAAACAAAAAAAAAAAAAAACTCAAAGGACAAAAAAAATAAAAATCCCTAATCTTTAAAAATCCATGTTAAATCTTTATTTTGGAATTTGAAGTAGACTAGGTTTTTATCAAAAACCTGATCTGATTTTGATTAAAATCACAAGTTGGAACTAGACCATGAGTTTGATTTTGTTTTAAAAACCTTCTAAAATCGGAGGTCAATTCAACCTTGGTTCCAAAACTTGGATGAAACCTCTTGGTTTTGGTTCTACCCCATTTCCAAAAGTGAACTCATGTTTGGGTATGTTTTAGGTACCTGGATTCAAAATGTTGATTCATACCCAACAATCCAGTTATGTGACCAACATTGGTTTATACCTTGCCAATGCTTCTTCCAAGTCTTGTAAATATGTAATCAACACACGCAACATATGGAGATTTGGACATTGATATTTTTTCATTAGCCACCTATGTGTAGCCATAATTATTACTAACTAGACTTGAAAAAAAATATCACTGGTACATATATCATCAATTGAAAATTGTTGCATTGCCACATATTGTACAAAAATCTAGACATGTTTGCCAATTCACCTATACAGATGCATAATGGATTACCAATTTTTTTACAAAAGAGAAATCAATGTAGCCCATTTACTATACATCCCAATTTTCTATATGACCATTTTATGCTACCCAATTTTTTTCTTAGGTGCTAGAATCCTAGTTCAAAATAATGCAAGGTCCCAACTGCACTTATGAAAAAATCACATGGTTGTCAACAATGCCTCTTTCACCTAACATGTGTGGCCAACTTGCAAACATCAGGAAATTAGAAAAAGAACCCTGCAATGCTAGGTATGATGCATGTCATGAATATAGGAAAAAAAAAGTTTCTTCTTTGGGAGGTTGCATGTTTACCAATGTCATTGAAAATAACTCTTGGATGTGAAAGCACACGTATGCCTACTCCAAGTTACATAGACGAATTCTAATGGGAAAGATAAACATTACATTTTCCCATTTTGGTAGTTTGCAAAATTCCAAGCTTGCATGTTGTTACAAACTATTAAAAAATGCCCAATAGAAATGAAATGGGTAGAACTTTGGGTTGGACCCACAACTTAAATCAACAATAAGCCCCACATGGAACTTCATAAATTTTCCAAAAGTAATTCTCATCTTAATTATGGAACTAAAAACATAGGTAATTTAAGAGCACATAAATAGTAGACATCCAAACAAAATGATTTTGTTAATATGAGCTGATAAAACTTATGTGTTTTACTTGTTGTATAGGGGACGTTCTCCCAATAACACCGTTGTTGATTTCACAATTGCATTCCTCTAGGTGACAATACATAGGCCAATTGGAACCCTAGAACTAACATGTCTCTCCTAGTAATTTAAGATCAAAACTTCACTAATCAAAACTTGGGTTACACATTACTATGCACTATCAGTGATGATCAATTGATTGATTGATGAAAAAAATGAATTAATTTTGTGAAAATTAAGTTTCATTGAAATGAAAATATTTTGTGATATTAAAATGATTCCAAGAAATAGTAAAACCTAAGAAAAAAACCTTGGGTTTTCTTGAAATTGAGGACTGCAATCAAAATACATGATGAAATTGTGCCAAAGGAAAATAACAGATGAGGAAATTCAAATTTCCTTTCAACTTAGGATGATTTGAGTTTTTTTTATACATTTCCTATGTTTGTGTTTTTCTTCCATTTACTTTTCTTCTTAAGGGTTTACTTATGTTATGAGATATTTAAAGATTAATTAAGGAGCAACATAGAGCTTACTTAGGGGACTACCTAAGGATATAAAGGAACTACATAAGGCCTACCTAGAAGGTTACCTAAAGAGACATTTAGGGGCCCACTTACATTATGGGATATTGAAGGGCTATTTAGGGGATTATGTAGGGGTTTACCTAAATTATAGGATATTTAAATGTTATTTAGGGGGTTACATGTGAGTTATGTAAACTAAATGGGGATTATTTGAAATCCCCAAGTAATCCTTATGTAATCCTTATGTAAGATTTTAATAGCTCTTATCTTAGATAGCCCATAATTTAAGTAGTCCTTTAGGTTATTTAGGTAATCCCTTTAAATAATCCTTAGGTATCCCCTAACTTAAGAAATGTTTTTATAACTCCCTAGATAGGTTTTATGTAATTTCTTAAGTAACCCCTAGATATCCCTTAATTTAGGTAGGCCCTTTGGTAGGTCCTAAGTAGGCTTTTAGGTAAGTCTTACATACGCCCCCCTTTCATCATCCCTATCCTACATAGGTAGGTGGGTAAATAGATAGATAGGTAAGTATAGATAGATAGCCCATGGGCAGGTAGATTTGTAGATAACCTTTGAGTAAGTAAGTTGGTATTTGATGAGTAGGTAGGTGGGTAACCCATTGGTAGGAAGGGAGTTGGGTACATTTTAATTTAATTAGCCTTTACCTAGGTGAGTCTCCTGTGACTATAACCTAGATAGGCTGTAGTTTAGTTAAAAATTAATTTATGCTGATGACTTTTGAGAGTTCATGCTCAGATTTGAGAAATAATCCTCATTTTGATGGACTTCATGAATAGTTTAAAAGGGAAAATGAATGAGTACAAGGAGGACCGGAGTAAGGCCCAAAGTAAGGATCACTTAAAAAGATAACTTTATTGCATGCACCTTGAATTGAATTTAGATTTAATTGAAATAAACTTGAATTGAATTGAATTCCAATTATTGAAAAAAAAGGGGATGAAAATTGATGAAAAAGATATTAAGAATCTATTTGTGAATATGGTGTTGGAGAATTTTTTATAAAAAGAACACATTTTTGAAAAAACACATTTTCATGTCTCTTTACTTTAAAATAAACTAAACAAATTTCAGGCAAAAATTTGATAAGAAAAAAATACTATGAGATCTTATAATTGTCCTACGTAAACCAACTCCAATAAATCATCATCATTAAAATTAAACAAAATTCAACTAAACAAAGGCCGAAACTGTTTACCAATCAAGTAAGAGTTTGGGCCACGACACTTTATAATTGGGCCACTACACTTCATAAATAGTTGCCGTCCAATTGGTGGAGTTGAAAAAAATGTCATATAGTTTAAAGCCAACTTGATGTTCTCCTCCACAAATGGTATAATCTGAGGGTGAATACAGGAACCCCTTGTGAACCAAAGTCAAACAAGGACAGAAGGTTTGTTTGTATGGAACAACACTCAAACTCAGTTTCATTCTTATTTTTCTTTATCTTCCCTTCAGAAGCCCCACTCTTTTCCAAACTAACCCAATTGCAAACCATTGATATTCCCGAAATCGTACATCTCTACAACTCTATTTATGGGCTACTAGGGTTGTTGTATCTGAAACAATGGAGCAAGTATGAGTTGGAAGCCAATATCTCAAGATGTGACAAAATTTTTCATATTCCAATCAATCAACTGTCAAACCAGCAAGTGACGGGTATGAAGGTTGGTAAGAAGGGTTGGTTGACTATGATAAATTGTTGTTGCGAAAAGTTGGTACAATCTTCGGGTTTGTTGGTAGAGAAGAAGACAAAACGACAAATATGGTAAGGTAACAAAAAGTCTGTAAGATTGTTGAAAGCACTGGCCATCATCAATTTCTCCATGGCCCAGAGACAAGTGGAAAGGACTTCAAAACATTGCAAAATAAGATTCACTCTGATTTTCAACACGGATTCCTTTACGTTGCAAAGAGAAGTCAAGAGAAGGCCAAACATCATAACATAATAAGGTTGTCTTTGATTTTTTCAACATGTAGTGCTGAAAATACAAAAGAGAATTGAAAAAACAAACAATGACCATTTTCTTCAAACAGTTTTTTTTTAATGTAACATCCATGCGAATACCAATACCCAGACTATCATTACTTTATGCTCAAATTTCCCCATAGTTGAGAGAGAAGTTTATGAGACAAACAACTTAAATAGGATGGATGATTCTCTTTGATTTTCAACATGGAGTGCTCTGGAAATATGTAGATAATCAACCAACAAACAATGAGTATTTTGTGTGCAATATACTATTAAAACCCAAACTATCCATTACTTGGTGTTGAATCTCATCACAAACAACACAAGGAGTTAAAATCTGCACGGGCTTGTTTTGTCACATAACTTAGCTTTCTCAGATGGTTGTTGGTCTTGTGAAACACAAGTCTCTGCACCACTATAATGTCACTTTGGTTAACATGAGAATTTTGTGCTTGCAAGTGTAAAATTAGTACACGATTGATTGCACCCAAGTAAACAAGGACAAGTTTAACATCTTTAGAAAAAAGGCACACCTTTTCCCTGAGGTGTTCTTTGCCAGAGGTATTATTATTAGCCCAGGCCAAAAATGATGACGAACTCTTTTGAGGAGAGAAATTTCATGCAGCCAATGGGAAGGTCCAAGCATGCAATCCAGGTGCCTTACTTTTTTTTCCTTTTAATTTTATTTTTGGGGGGAAGGATTTTTTTTTTTTCATTTTTCCCTGGTTCCCAATGTGTTCCCCAACATGTTCTCCATAGTACCTCACTTTTATCCCATATGCTTTGGCAAATGTTGTCCTCCTCTCACCTATATACTTGTTGGGCCAAAGTGCAGGAACCATATACTTTAAAGTATAACTTTCTATTTTGGAGTGCTTTGGTAGTTTTGTTTTGTTGGAGAGATGGGCCAATCAAATTCGTTTGTTGAAAAAAAAAGAAAAGAACTTGGGAGACACCTCATCTAATTTAGAGTACTTATTCCATTTCATATTAATTAGTTAGGGGTGCTCCACAAATTCAACTCTTTTTTTTCCCAATGAGCCAATTTGATTGGCTAATTGCAAAAAAAGTTAAAACTACGAAGGCTTCCCAAAATAGAAGATTCTACAGAAAGATGTATTGCATCCCCCTTTGGCCCACCTATATACGTGAGAAGTGAGGACTTTGGCCAAAATATATGGGATTAAAGTGAGGTGCTATTGGGAACACCCTTGGGGAACACATAGGGAACTTAGTGGGAACCCAGTGAGAACTTGAAGGGAACATGTTGGGAACAAAGGAAAAATGAAAAAAAAATTCTCACCCCTCCTCGCCCCCACCCAAAACTTAAAAGAAAAAAAATCAAGGCATGCTGAGCCTTCCCATTGGATGCATGAAATTTTTTATTTTCAAAACTGTTCGTCACCATTTTTGGCCCAGGCTAATACCACCATAATAAACTGATGGTACTGATTTATTTAGGAGAGGTGAATGATAATCGCACTACCATTCATTTCGTATGCTTTTCAAGCCCACAAAAGGACAAAAACAGAATATGCAGCAGCAAAGATAATTTTGCAGAATTGAGGCTAAAATGATTGTGGGACAGGTGGCTATAAACAAACAACAACAGAGAGTACAAGCAGTTCAGAAATTATCTCTCCAAATGGTAGAACCAGGACACCGCCTAAAACCGGTTGGTGCAGATAAACCAATTTCCTGAGCTAAACCGGCACATTTTGACTTTTCAACAACAAATTTTACTGTCTGGAGTCACATACTGAGCACCACCGGTGCAGATGCTCTAAGGTGAACAAGTGGGTCATTGCCTGTGGCCTTACTCGATCAAAAAAAGCAAGAGGACTCACCAAAATTGCACTTGGTCCCTGTATTTGTCATTGACCCACTCCACCCATCACCTCCACATGTCAAACATTATTACACTCTGAATACCTACTCAGAGACAGCAGCATACACATCTGATTTGCAGAAAATGGGTGGAATGCCAGGCACCAATACTCAGACAAGAACTCCGTGGTGGAATGGATAAACATTGTACATGTGGAGTGCTCTGCATCTGCAGAGTGAGTGAGAGAGATGGAGGATTTGACAATCTTTGGTGTGCAACAAAATTCCATCCGTGCATCATTTCCTTTCTTTTTGCTCTAGGTTGATATCAGAGTTTGCAAATTCATCAATATCTGCCACCATGCCTTCAAGAAGAGCCATCTAACCCTGAAGAAGATGCATGATGCAAATGCTCAGAGAGTTTGTTCTACAATGCAAGGAATAACTTATCCCAATCAAATCCAGGCACTAGAGATGAGAAGGTTTATTAGATCTGCATTTTCTGCCTCACTCACTATTCTAAGGCTAGACTCTTCCTGTTGCTTTTGGGATACCGGTCCTCCAAGCACCAATGTTAAAGTTATGTGGTTTAAAAGATCCAACCTTGAAAATCCTGGCAACATTGAAACTTCAATCTAAAAAGATGCTAATATCTTGATCTCAAATATTTGCAATGAGATCATGATCTCTTGTTTTCAATCTAGGATGAAGCACTTACATCAATTGTTGACTTATGTTCCCATATGCGTCCACCTGATCCCATTGAATCTATGTAAATTTGATAAAAGTTTTTCATTGACACAGCATCATACTTGAGCAATGCATACAGAAGGATCTAAAAAGCCCTGGGGGGAGGGCAATGTCATATCACAGTATTTTGGGAGAATTGAGTTCCACTCAAACCAAACAGTTTGGCAAAGCACTTTCTATAAGTGATGAAAACAGGCACTGATTGGAGTGGAAAGCCATAGGTGCATATCTTAATACCTCACTGCACATCTTGATATGCTTCCCTTGGACTGGTTAAACAAACTCTTGGAAATATTGGAGGTACCTGCAAGAAGATAGCCATGAAGCAGAGTACTAAGAGGCCTGTTGCCATACATACAAGGAGGGATACCTGCTGCAAAGGCAAGGATGGATTGCAACAAGGATTTGTTGATGTTTTTTTGTTGTTTCATATCATTCCAACCATTAATCATGATGGAATTGCCATATTTAGCCCAAGATGCTTGAATAAGTTTCAAATCTTGTGTCACATAACCATCCAGCTTGGTTAGATGCATGAATGAATGGTTCATTTTTGTGACATTTTTTTGTTTATTGTAGTACCTATTTTGTTTCAATGTCTTGTAGCCAAACATAGAATCCTCAAATAGCCAATGGGAACTTGGTTTTAAATTAACCACTTGATTATGAAAACATAAAATATAATTTTTTTGACAAAAATACACCCACTTAATTTTAATAATGAAGTTTTTAAGGTTAAAAAATATGACTGACAACTTGATCGAAATGGTAAAATATTGAGATTTCATATTGAATTTCATTCCAAATTATTTATAATGACTCAATATGTGGTGTAACACAAAATAATATATTTTTATTTGAAACTTTTCATTTCAATTTATCACCCAGGGAAATCACAACTTGTATATTTTAGGAAGCACCAAAGGTAAAAGGGTATTGTTTAGTTTGCTATGAAATAATGACATGTTTTAAATATATTTTGATAATGAATTATAGGCACTCCATTTGCAATGTACATTTAAACATTTTTTATTTTCAATTTCTTTCAATAATTTTCACCTTATTTTTTTTGCATGTCATTTGGAATAAAATGGAAATGACCTCCCCAAGATTTATCATAACCAAATTCTAACTAGGGATTTTTGA
>Ga0209208_10002479_pt1 | contig 26468 bp, 17 predicted proteins | sample S1TSphfallax_3_FD_187694 | JGI IMG/M metagenome (GOLD analysis project Ga0209208, IMG submission 187694) | Host-associated microbial communities from peat moss isolated from Minnesota, USA - S1T2_Fd - Sphagnum fallax MG (SPAdes) (version 2) | ecosystem: Host-associated > Plants > Peat moss >...
CCAGGCTGAAATATTGATCCCAATACATTGATAATTGAATACCGGATTGATATGGTTTTCAATATAATCATGACCTATAACATCATCTCATATAGTAGCCAACAAAATATATACTTTTCCAACATGGGTTCACAGTTCATACCTATTGATCATCTCTTGATAATTAGTTCACAACTATTCAAAGTATTGCGTATCCACATTTACTGTAGTACCTGTTGTTGACTATTTAATTAATTTTCAAAAACACAATTCAACACCTATTAAACTTTGTTCAAAAATCAAACCTAAGTACAACTACACTATGCTGAGAGTGTAACTGTGCACATCAAAAGAACGAGAGCAACAGTTGTGCAACTGTATTATTGTTGTCGCAAGGAAGATTTAGCCAAGAACGGCTTTAAACCAGATATGAAGTACAAATCTTTAATCATCCTTCTATATTTTTGGCTACACACTAAAAAACGAAATGTAGAAATCTGGCGATTTTTTTCCTTCACTTATGACTATTGAAAAATTCCAACATGATCACTTCATTTTGGAATGTTTAGCTTCTAATTTCACTTCTACTTGGTTTCAGATTTTTTCTTCAATTCACAAGATTATCAAAAGCTTTGCAAGCAGTCTTGCTCTGTTAGGTCTCTGTTTTCCCCGTGTTCTCCCTGCAACAAGTATGTTGCAATTAAATGCAAACTGGATATTCTAGTTTGTGTTAGAGCTCTCATATTTGGGTTCATTTCTATGTTTGTCTAAATGCTTTTTGTGTGTGTGTGTGTATTCAGTGGAAGCAGCAAATCAGCTCAAATCATCAGGATGATTTAACTATCAGCAGACTCAAAGTAATATACCCTTGTTGCTATGGTGTTGGCTTATAATTGTTCAGCCCACTAGAAAAAAGCATAGTCCCAAATGCTTGCAAGTGGAGAATTTGTAGGAACATAACTCAATTGATCATTCTGAGTAGTTCTCGGTTTTTTAACTCTTGTTAGTTGATGCATTAGTTCTTGAAACATAATGTTGTAAGCTAAAACCTAGGGAGATTCTGTTCTTTTGTTCAGTTTGTTACAGTTGTTCTAATGAAAGCAAGCATAACTTTGAAGTGGGTGATAGCATGGTAAAGAATTGAAAGAAAGATTGATTATCTAAAATGAAGTTTAAAAATGAGGTAGCTTTTGACATAAACATAAGAAAATAGATTCAAAACTTATTTAAGTTTTATTATGAAATCATTGTGTGTTCCATTGTGCTTGAATTTGCAGGCAATGAGGAAAACTACCATTTTTATGGATAACCTGCCTGATGTGGCTCATGAAGAGTTGTTGCTTGTACCATGGCAGCCATTCAGCTTTCAAGCGCATTGGAGATCAGTGACCAGACATTAGAACTCAACGTTTTGAGGTGAGAGCATAAGTTCAGTCTAAAGTCTGCATGGTCAACACACAGACTCAAACAAATTTTGTAAATGTTAGTGTTTGCTGCACCATAGCCAAACCTGCTGCGGAGCTCTCTTGACTCTGAGAATAGCTGGGTTCCAATGGGCATTTTCAGCCAAGAAACTTCAGATGATGTGCAGAGCTCTGCCAGAGCTGTTGGAGTTGCAGAAGTTGGAATCTGATGCAGGGCGCTTCTGCTGCATCACAGACAATCTATTGTCCTTACCTGCTTTGGTTTTCCCATGAAGAACTTTTTCGTATGACTTCCACTGCATGAATGATTCTGAGTTTCTGTCCTCTTCATGTGGACATGTTATAAACATGTCCCAGGCCACAATCCTCACAGTGGCTCTTCAAACAATTGGGTTGTGCCAGTCATCAGAATTCAATAAGCTTTACACTCTTCCAAGCAGGAGCAAGTGCGCATAGGTATGATTGCTGCTGAAGATGTGCTGTCCTTCTTAGCTTTTTCCCCTCCATGAAAGCGTGTTGCAACTTTGAATAAACTTTCATTTATAGAAATTATCTTACAGAAGTATGTGTACCTACTGGTATTGCATCTTCAGAGGTAAGCTTATTGCTTGCCATGAATCCTCACTAGCCACTCAGACGTTGCAAGCAATGTTCATAGATTCAAGGGGTAAGTCTATCCACTTATCTACATGTTAGTAGACAACAAGTTACACTGCTTGGTAGTGATAGCTCTTTAGCTCTCTGTGTTGTTCTGTAGCAATTTGCAAGAGCAGGAAAATGTACCCTTGAAGGTGGTTACACCGGCAGCATTAAGTGCAGTTCAATCCACACACGACAAGCTATGGGGTTTACACAAAGACTGGTTGTAGTGTTGATATCACATCTCCATCTGGCTGGGTTGGCTTGGTCAGGGAGTTGCTAAAGAAAATGAATATCACTCCTAAATTATTGCAAGCAAGCTCCACACTGATGAATCCTGCAATAACATGAGCAACACTGATGCTGATAGGTGCAAAGAAACCCAACTTGAAATCAAGAATGGTTCTGAGAAACACAAAGTTTTCATGTGGACTTGTGAGGCATTGCTTTGAAGCAAATGTTGGTTTAACCTTTCAGTATACCAAACCACACATTCTTGACTGCAGAACTCATGTGTAAGGAGACAAAACTGTTTGCCCTAAACTGCACTCAATTCATTTTGTAGACCTTCTTAAACCTAGAATTTTCTTGAGAAATTCCAAACTTTAGAAAAGCTGGAGAACACACAAGGGATAGCATGGGGTTCCAAGAGTTCCAAGACTAGAATATTGTAATCAGGATATGCCACCTTACATTTTCCTGATATTGGCAGAGATACTGAGCTGCAATAATCTAGTAGTATTTCTATAGCAGCATTTCTTTAGAGCTAAGATGGTTTTCTGCTACAAAGATGATTAATATACTGGAATTGTATTGGTAAATTGGAGGAAGAGGAGGCTTAAGAAGACTGTGTTTTAATTCTATGTTCTCAATTTTTATACAGGATTGATGTTTTTTTGCAGATTGTTGTCAGGTGTGAATCATACTCTGCAAACATCACTGACAGCTGCTCTTGCTTTGGATGTTGATATCATTGGAAACTTGCTAGACAGGTATGAGAACTACTTTGTTCTATTTTGCACATTTTTGGCACATGCAATTCCAATCATATTCATGGGAGTGCCAAAGGTTTTGGAGCCACATCAAGAGTACAAGCATATGGAGTCAGTAGCTCTGCATGCCGCAGGGGAGGTTGAATGTGAAATCAGATGTATGTGCTTGTTGTGCAGCTTCCTATATGCCCAACTACCTGATATCTATCTACATTGTGGAAGAATGCAAGTGTCTAAAGCTTGTTGGCCAATTCATTGTCTTTGTAGTCCCCACTTTTTAACATTGCTTCTAGCATTTTTGCAAGTATAAATTGGCTGACAAAGGTTACAAAGAGCAACACAGAGATGTCTAATCTTTGAGAAGAAAGATTTGCACATGTTTATAAAGTATTCTATAAATTAGCTAGTGTTGGTATTGGGGAACCTTGACCATGTGAATCCATATAAATTTTCCATTGTTAAGAAAGAAACATACAAATGGCCCTACATTTCTTTCCCTTCTATTAAGCTGCAAGAGAGGCCATGTCTGATGTGAGATCTGGGAAGATGCAACGAAAAGTAGGAACATGATCCACATAGGCTGGTTTTCAAGCAAGAACCTGAAAATTCTGATTTCAAATTGAATACATGAATGAAAAGGGGAGTGGATAGATCAAGCAACCACATGTTGCAGATTGCTGGTACAAGTTAATTTAAGCAAAATGAATGAAGCTCTCTATTGCTGCTTGAGAATCAATCAATCAGGGGAGAAAAAAAAAGCAAATACATAATATTCTATATTAAAGGTCAAGAAATTTGCTGAATTCATACAATAGATCTATGCAACTGGTGATTTATGAAGTAAAAGAATACAATCTGATAACAATAATATTCTCAACACAAGCTAAAAAGTGTTAGAACTGCAATTCCAGGCACACACTAAATCGTGCTGAATGCTGCCAGCTCCAAAGAAAGAAATTTTCTGGTCAGATCATTAATGCAACTCTGACAATCTGTTTGCACAAAACCCAACAACCTTCTAACACAATGATAGAAATTCAGAAAATTAGAGCAGAGATTAATGGACCCTCTCCAGGGAACGAAAGAGCGAGATCTAGATTTGATGAGACAGGGGAACTCAGCAAACTCAGACTGTGATCGTTGGTGCAGCAGATTTGAGGAGCTGGTCCTGGCCGGTTCCTGGACTAGCGGGCACTTCAAACTCCCCGGACAATTCCTCCAGGGATCTGCAGGCCGTCTCCGGTAGCAGGAACGTGAAGAAGAAACCCGCAGCATTGACACAAGCCAATACGAGAAGCGCGTCTTTGACTCCAATTCCTGTGTTGTATCCTGGGTCAGGTTCTCCGGCGTGCCTGCCTTGAGCTGCGTACAGAAATCCGAAGGCACCCACAATTGCTCCTGCTTTTCCTGCTGCCGCTGAGATGCCGTGGCATGTGGTCCTTAACCTGGCAGGGAAGAGCTCAGCTGGAATGATGAAGGTGGTTGCGTTGGGGCCGAAGTTGGCAAAGAAGAAGGTCAACGCGTATAGCACAACAAAAGCAATGTGGTTTCCTCCGCAATACTTGCTCGTGTTGTAAGAGCAAGGTTGACCACGCAAGTTGTAGTAATCTAGCGAGAGAATGAACATAAACAGGGTCATAAAGAAGAACCCTCCTAGCTGAATTATCCATCGCCCAAGAATGTCGATGAACGCCACCGTGAACCAGTATCCTGGCACAGTGGAGCACAGCGCGATCAGGGCTTGGGCACGGCTGATCTTGAATACTTCCTGCAGGCCACTCATGGTCTTCGCCGCTGGAAGCCACCCGATTGCCGTGAACACGTCCTTCTGGAACAGATTTTGGCTATAAAATGCGATGTCAAGCAGGAACCATGTGGTGGTGGTTCCCAGAAGCTGCAACCCGTGCCGCCTTGCGAATTCTCGAGAAAACAATCCATATTCGTAGTCTGTACCAAATGCAAGATTGACGTCATGGTCAGTAGGTGCTCGTGTAAGTACTAAGAGTCTCTTTCCATGAGACTGCTGGGATCACAGGTACACACATTGTGCTCCTATCGATCACAACAACATAATGCAAAGCCAGTGACATGGGCCCTCGTTTCTTCACGCGGGGACAGTCGCATTCAATTGGAGAGCTGCAAGTGTGGTGGACATATGTAATCAATCATGTTAGGAACTTCAGGAACATATGTTCTCACAAAAGAAGACAGATGTCACTGTATGGTGAGTCTCAGTTTGACTCAAAGCTCTCATAGCGCCCTCAATTGACCAATGCTCGACCGGTAGAGCTCTGACATGACTCTGAGCACGGCTATTTGACAAACCGTAATGGAAAGCTCTGTGATCATATCAGCCTAATGGAAAGATGTCCTACACATTTCAGAAAACCAACATGTTTCGTGTTCATAAAGGGCGAAGTCCAAGCAAGAAACTGAATCAGATGGTAGATGATCCAAGTCTATAAGAAGCTGGCAGGATTCGAAAGTTCACTGACGAGTTTTGCCTGCGGTGACAGCGGAAGATTCAAAGACATCGGAAAAGTCAAGCTGCAACACTTTGCCCACATCCTGAGCAGCCTGCTTGTTGTTCTTGGCGACCAAGGCTGTGTACCGAGCCGTCTCCGGCATCTGCATGCGGAAGTAGAAAGTTGCAGCAGCTGGAAGAGCACCGAACATAAAAATGATACGCCATAAGTAGTCGGCTTGTGGGGGCGTGGAACCGACGTGATCCGCTTGGTACGAGTGCGCAGGATAAGCTGCTTTGAACGACGCGGACACAACGATCGACACGATCGCTCCAGTCAATATTCCAAAACCCTAGTGTTCAGAAATCAAAGGACACCCATTAAAGAAAGAAAGAAAGAATATATCATCAGATCTCAAACCCATGTCGAGCAGGATCTCATGAGAATCTATGAGATGCACCAAGATCTTTGGAGATTTTGGGTAATCAATAGCCTAATTCCATGGCGACGCCATCGCATTATCCGGTCAAGTATATTCTGATTGAACTTCGAAGTCTCTAGCTCTCACCTGCATTGCAAACACAGCAGCGATGAAAGCTCCGCGCGTACTCTGGTTGGCGTACTCGGACATGATTGTGGCAGACAGTGGGTAATCACCTCCGATACCGAACCCAAGCCAGAATCTGCAGTGGAAAAAACTCAGCGATTGTATGTTGTATGTTTAGCACATGTTTTACAGGTTCTGGTCACCATACTACTCAGATACAAGTCTGCATCGAAAGAAAATCGTCAACAACAACAAGAAGTCAAGCATCAGCAGCTGATCCGTAATTTCTCGCCTGAAAAAGCAAAGGGTGCTCATGACTCCTTTTGCTGAATGACCAAAGGAGAGTCCGGAAGCAATGGACGTGACGATCATTAGCAGCAAAGTCCAGCCATAAACTCTCTTTCGCCCAACCTTGTCCCCCAGCCATCCAAAGAAGAGCTGTCCGCACAGCGTCCCACACAATGCCACACCGTTGACTGCGGCGGACACGTTGGGTGGCAGTGCGCCGGGCTTGGCAGAGTTCGGGTCGAAGTAGTAGAGGCGACCCAACAGCTTGGTGACGGTGGAAATGCAGAAAAGGTCGTAAGCATCTGTGAAAACATAACAGAGGAACAAGAATCAGGTCAATATGTACAAACTCTTTTCTGCACTCATGATCCATCGGCAGGATTCCATCCGAAGAAGAGCTGGCCGCATCAGAGGGTCCCGCACGACGCAGCGGATGTATGGTACGTTTACCTGTGAAGAAGCCCATCCCCGCGATGATGATGGTAGTGAAGTGGTACCATTGCGTCTTGGCCCTGTCAAGCGCCCCCAGCACCTCAAACGTCCCACTAGTGCCGATAGCCATGTCTCTCAGCTTGAACGTCCCTTCTCTCTGAAATCACACAAAATCCGCTCTCTCAAGAATATTGTTACATCTCGAAAATCCGCACTCCCAAACTCCTTTCTTCACAACAAAAATGCAAATGCCTTTTTGTTTTTTCGAACCAAAATTCTTGCAAGCTTTCTGTAGGGGCTCACGACGATGCGGGGTGTACGTACTTTCTCGTCTTATGTTACAGCTTAGTGAATTCGCCTTGCTATCCCCACATTGCACATGACATAGATGGCTCGAAGCCATAGAATGAGGATAAATCCAAAGAACAAAGAATTCAATCCTGGAGGCTCGTTCGGACACACACAAAACTAGAAATTATATTGACAAATCGCACTTGCACAAGATAAAGGTTTTTCTGGCTTCTTTTCTTAGCTCCCGCGGCTCTCAATTATGCATGATTGTTTCAAATGAAACAACAAAAGAATTCAATACAAGTTACAGATACAATCTCGAAGAGAGTGAGAATGGCGCACTTCCCGGATCCAGACCTACTACTACTACTACTATTACTAACTACTACACCCACATTAATCTCCATGGCATGATATTCATGAAACAATGCAAGTTGAAACAATGCCAGTCAATAATCCCTAAAATTTCCCACAAGAAAACGCCATGATCCGATCATCTCAAATGGGTTTTGATTCAGAAGTTATGGGATCCTCAATAACCTGATCATCATCGTCGATGCAACATCGATCGCGGGGTTGTACATGCATTGTGCTTAAGGATGGGGAGGAAAAAAAAAAAGCTTACCTTAAGGCTCGATGAAACCTTACACGTCGAAACTCGAAACCTTAGTGCGACAAAAACATTTGTACGTTCGTCAGCTAGCGTCTGTACCATGCAAAACGCTGACAAAGATGAAAGAGAGAGAAAGAGAAAGAGAGAGAGGAAGAAAGGCAATTGTGGAATTGGCGGCTACGGAAGCGGCAAACCCACACCAACAGCCGAGTCCGTGGCACCTCCCTGCGCCGTGCGACTGGGGCATTGTCCGACAAGAATATGCCGCGGGAGGTGTGTGGGTTGTGCAGTGTGCAGTGGCCTACCAGGTGTTCTTATTTCAGACTGTTTTATTCCGAGTGGAGGAGGGAGGGGGTGTTGTTGTGTTTTGGGGGAAAGTTTCAAGGAAGGTTTTCAAGTTCAAGTTCAGAACTTCAAATTTTCACTGTAAATTGGTATCTAAAGGACTAGGTACTCATTTGGCTCATTTGAACCAAAGTGAGTAACTAAACCCTAAACCCTAAACCAAAATTACAAACAACCATGTAATCATCTGGTTTTGAGTTTAGGGTTAGTTTAAAACCTAAATCCAAATTGAGCATAAACAACCATGTAATCATCCGGTTTCGAGTTTCAACCAAATTTGAGCATGAACAACCATGAATGAGGGGATTTTATTTTTCAATATTGTTATGTACACACACACACACACACACACACTGACACTGGTGATCATCCACAAGAGGAATTAGCCAATTTTGGTCACAGGTTATCACAGAGAAAAGTAGAAAAAATTTAACTCAAATTTAAGAACCCTGCTATATTCCTCAAAATCTGGTCATTTTGGCACTTTTTTTAAAAAACAAAATCCTTTGTATGAGTTGATCTGGATAATTTTTTGGGTCACAAGTGGTGAAAATTCTCCCCACGAAAAAAGGCTGCTGGCATGAACTAAGCAATCATAAAGAATTTGCTTGTCATGAAACTCAAAAAGTGCTTGTTATACAAACAATTTCAATATTTAAAGACCACTCATCAACATGATTTCATCTGGAGCTTGAAGTCACAAGTTAGTATCCCTACAACCCATTTTGGGATCCTTAGCTGTGCACTAGTACCAGGCTCCAGTATCTCCTATGCCCCTAATCTTCCTTATGCTCTCTATTTGGTTTCTTATTTTAGGCTCTTGCAAGTTTAGTGAGTTTGCCAACCATGTCTCTACAAGGTAGAGTCCTCCAAAGAATTGAACTCTATTATTAGGTGGTTCTTTCGTGAATCATGACAATTGTGCCAGAGGAACAACAATGTCTAAGATGAAGCCCCCAGGCGGGAGAGGAATAAGGGTAAGATCCCTTAAAGGTGTAATATCCAAGAGATATTCACAGATATAAGGTGCCTCCAAATACACTTAGGAAATTTCTCGAATTGATATGCTGGAGCTTTACTAAAGTAGATCCTTCATGCGGCATTGATAGAAAATACATCGATAGAAAATACTTCTCCTTCCATCAAGTATGTGATTTGGGAAAGAGGGATTCACCAAGAGCCATATCTGGCCTTGGCTCATGTAGATGTTTTGATGTGGATTTTGTGGCAGGTAAGGCCCAAGGACAAGGGCATTACGAGAATGAAGAGTCTGCCCAAGGTAGAGCCGAGGGTGGATTCCAAATCCTAGTTATGCCTGTGTCTGAGGGCCTTAATGTGGGTAAAGAACTGAAATGTAAGAACCCTGCTAAAAACTTGAGATGCCTGCATTGCAGCAGATGTAATCTTACCATTTTAAGGTGCCCTCCAAGTGCACTAAGAAAATTTTGCAAGTTCTTTATGTTATGTGGAATAGAAGTTGTAATATGGATTGAAGGCTTTTTATTTGACATTGGCATTGAATTCCAGAATTCTTTAACTGGATGAAATTTACGTATAAAATTGGTCATTTCCTTGTGAAATGCCAAGAAATTTTGAACTATCAAATGAAAGAAAAGACCCATTAACATAATGATCGGTAGTGCCCTTCCAAAAGCACCAATGCTCACATTGCACCTCTCGTATTGACCTTGGGCTGTATTGTTGCCATTTGCTCCTCCTCTAAAGTAGTAAAGCAATCACAAATAATGAAACATCTAGAGTATGTGTTCTCCTCTTCCTGTAATGCTGGACAGATGTACCTACTGCAAAATTCAATTTTGCTTGAACTTAGAAAAGTCTATAAATATAAGTCCCACTACCATAGGTGACATGGTGACAACTAGCTTCTACATGAAAAATTATGCTAATGTCAAATAAAAAGCCTTCAATTTCCACTCATATATCTAAGTCATATAGTCCAAAAGAGCATCAATTTGATGAATAAGAGCATTTGTTTAAAGCTTTGATTTTCAAATGGGTCCTGGGTTTGAAGCAAAGTATCAGCACATTTTTTTAAACCTTCAATTATAGAGCATACCTTGCACCTCACATGGATGTGACCATCATGGCTGATGACTTACACTGCCCAAGGGAATTTACAAACCCAGCTCTCTAACAATGCACCAGTGTTCTCATTAGAAATGTTATGTGATGGTGAATTATGCAGTTTTTTTGTGTTTTATTCTACATACATTAGCCTCTTCATTCTAGTTTAGAACCAAAACATTTGGGCAAAAAAGCATGAAACTTTAGGGTGTAGGGAAATGAATTTTACATCTTGGAATTCCAGGTGAGGGAAATACATAAGGATTCATCATTTTGAATTGTTTAACAAGTTCAATTAAGATCCCCTGTATTCTCTCTTCTTTTCATAAATCTAAATTATATACTTAGTGAATGGAATAATCACCAAAATTCTCTTTCAATGCTTGTCTCCCTAACCCTATTCCCAAGACCCAATGTAAACTTCAGTCTAACTTCAAGTGTGGACAAATGTTAATACTTGACCTAAACAAATTTCAAACATTCAGAAGGTAGATTAGCTAGTTTAGAGTCCTAAAAGGTTGAAGCACCAACAGTAAATGAACAAGTCAAAAACCAAATGATTTTCATTGTGAACAATTTCATTGCAACATCATACAAAAAACCCACCATCCAAAGCCACTTGGGACTGCATTCCAACTATACTGAAAGTCTAAAAACCTCACACCATGAAACTGAACTCAAATTCCATTTGGAGATTACATACCTCAACAAACATAAAGCATCTGGCATGCTTCAATTTAGTGGTCTGATGGTCCACTAAACTTCATGATCCCCATCTTCAAGCATTTATCCTAGTCATTGATGCCCTTGCCTGATTTCTATCCCAGAACAATTACAGCATGAAGGTTTTTGGAACAGGACAATGTGAGGAACATGGAACAAAGATAACAGACTTTTAAACAACAAACTTTCTCCTTGCAGAAGCCAGATGTGCAACAGAGATGCATGCACAAAACACCACATATTCCTTCATCAGGCACAAGGCTATCCAAATTCCAAGTTCAAGTTCACCCAAGTATATGGAGCTCAGGGCGTATACTACAGTTGAGTGCAAGTTGGTATACTATACCAACATGTCACCCAATAGGGACCCAACAACCAAATCATCTGGTTGACACTTGTGTTTCATGACGCATCTCATGGCAGTTGTGTATTTTGTCACCTCCTTCATTGTTTGTCCTCTCTCACTGCAATTCCAAAAATAGGACAAGGGATTGAGAGGCTCACAGAATGAGTGCAGAGACATTACATGTTGTGTCTATACCAAACCAACTTCGCCCAGGTTTCTTGGACAACAGTTGTGTCAACTTGCTCTGTCCTCAGTGTAGTAGTGGAGATATTAATGCAGCTGCAACACACCTCCTCCTCCTCCTCCTCCTCCTCCCCTGCATCAAAATGTCCACATTTCAGCATCAGCTTTGCCAGTTTCTCAAGTGACACTGCTTTCAGTAATGTCACGTTTTGCTATACATGCTCATCCACCTGCCACTGTCCCTCTCAAGAGATTAGGATTTAGGGTTTAAACACTCATGAGATAGTGTTTCAGTTTCTGTACTCCCCATACAAACAGCATCTTACAGCAGCGACACTTTCTGTTCCAGGAACCCTTCTAGTCATGCACCAACATCTAATTATGCTGCATATTTCATGATTGGTATTTCAGATTGTTACTCTCTGGTAGAGGGCACCAGAAGTTCTGCTAGAAGCAACCCATGACTCAACACCAGTGGACATCTGGTCTGTGGGATGTATATTTGGTAAGTAGTCTGGTCATATGTTAGCATTAGTATTTGAGCTGTAAAGAACAGTTTTCAAAGGAGAGTGTTATATGTTTTGTTTTGCTGAGGTGACAGACTAACTACCATTTCCTGGAATGCCTTGCAGTTGAATTGTCTCACAACTCACCTCTGTTTCCTGGAGACTCTGAGCTCCAACAATTGCTTGACATTTTCAGGCACTCCACATTTGTGTATCTTACCAAGTTAATCTCCATGCCGTCCAAGTCAAGGATGATGACCATGTGTCCTCAGTATCAAGAGAGGCTAAACAGCATTTTTGTATTCACTCTTTTGCTTGCAATTCAATTGTGCTAAAAGTGCACTTGGTGTATGCAGGCTACTGGAAACACCATGTACCCTCTTTTGTTGTAAGCTTGTAAGATATAGAATGTGAGTCTTGGGAGTTCTGGTTGCTCCAAGAAACAGAAATGTTAAACCATTGAAAGAGCAATTTCAATTTAGAGATTGATTGAGATCACTAACTATTTCAAGCTCGAATGGGTGTGATGGCATTGAAACTGCAGAGGATGTTACAATTCCTAAGTGACAATTAAGCTAAGCCTAGACCGTAAACCCTAAGCCCTAAACCTAGGTCATGCCACATAACACTTAGGCTAAGCCTAGATGTAGGTCATGCCATGTATTACCTAGGCCACCTATGCTAGACCTAGCACTAAGCCATGTGGCACCTAAGCCTAGACTACCCAGGCCACTTGACAACTAAGACATATTAGTTGCATACATAACCATGAAGTGGTCACATACGCAACTAAAAGGGTTTTAAATAATTTACTTGTATGAAAACTCATGAAAAATAATTCATGTTGATGATTTTTCATATCGTTAATTACAAACTAATTACAAACATAGATGGCCGTATATATTTAAAATTATTAAATTACAACTTTTTGATTACATGAAGATTCAATATAATTGCAAATGATAACTAGTTACATGATATTTGTGAAGTGATTGTTTGCAAACACAACTTCCATAGTACCCATAATTGATTGTCATTGATATTTCTAGTGTGAAGCAATGCAAAGCCCCAAGTTATTGAAATAGAATGATCAACTTTTAGAACCAAGATGGATGATAAATTCAACCTCTTTTGTGTGTGTGTGTGTGTGTGTGCACATGCACATTTCTTTCCTTTTTTCATCCAAGGAATTGACATCATGAGTATTTAACATGAGGTGCATTTTGTAGTGGTTAAAAGCTTTATAAAAAAATTATTTTAAGAAACATGATTGGTTGGCTTGGGCCATTATGGTCATTAAAAATTATGTAAACAAATGATCGGCTTTAAGATACAACATGGATGATAGAGTTAATCCATTTCTTCTTGTGCAAATGCACATTTCCTTCCGTTTTTCATCCAAGGAGTTGACATCATGCATAGGTTACCTAACGTGAATGCATATTGTAATAGTTGGGTTTTAAAAATTTAAAAAAAAACATTATTTAACAAACATGATTGGTTTACTTGGACTATTGTGGTTGTTAAATTTATGGAAATTAGTGAAAATTTTGATGAGCTTTTAGAAACAAGATGGATGATAAATTCCCTTTGTGTGCAAATGCACATTTCCTTGCTTTTTTCATCCAAGGAGTTGACATCATGAGTAGGTTACCGAATGTGAATGCATATTGTAATAGTTGGGTTTTATAAATTTTTAAAAAAATATTATTTAACAAACATGATTGGTTGACTTGGACTATTGTGGTCGTTAAAATTATGGAAAATTAGTGAAAAAAATGAGGAGCTTTTTAGAAACAAGATGGATGATAAAGTCAACCCCCTTTCTTCTTGTGCAAATGCACACATTTCATCCCCTTTGTTTCATCCAAGAAGTCGACATCATGAGTATGTTACCCAACGTGAGGTGCATTTTGTAAAAAGTAGTTGAGTTTTTTTTTTTTTTTAAATACATTATTTGACAAACATGATTGGTTGGCTTTGTTGCTTTTTGGTCCCTGCTGGCGCCCTTTTAGGATCTGAACTTTCCCAAGAAGATGAAGAAGACGAAGGTCTGCCCAAGGAGAGAGAGAGAGAGAGAGAGAGAGAGAGGCGGGGAGGGCTGTACACGAAGAAGAAGAGAATGGGTGTGTAGATCTAACACCCAAGGTGCCATTGCCGTCGATGATGGAAAAACCAAGAGGAAAAACAACAACAAGAACAACAAGCAAGGATCAACAAGTTCCCCCACTGTTGAAAGGAGAAGTAGCAGGGAAATGCCAATGAAAAATCGATTTGCAGTGTGAATTTTTCTTCTTCTTCTTCTTCTTCTTCTTCTGCTGATTCTCGGCTTCAAAATGTTGGGTCACCATAGTTGGGCAAAGAACAGGGAGCCTTATGCCAACGGCATGAAGGTAGGTTTGTCTGCTTCTTCTTTTCTTTTTTCTTTAATTTTTTAAATAAAATTCTCAATCTGTTCAAGTCGGACTTCGAGGGATGGTTTGGAACACGGATTGTACAAACGCATCTATCTAGTCTCAGATTTTCTGTTTCATCATGAATGGCTCTAGGTTCTGATATGTCGTAGTCTATCGAAATTGGGTACTGATTTAGGGTTTGAGACTCTTGTGGAATGCTGTTGTATTAAGTGGTGAGATCTCATTCTCTTTTCATGTCCTGGTGCTGTAATTTGATGTCAATCTTATGTTTCTTGAGAAGGGTTTTTTTTTTTTACATACCTATAGCAGCAGATCATGAAATGTGATTTGTTTTTTTCATGCAGGCTATTTTCACTGCAGCATGGATTCTGTTCTGCTTGAAGGTACTGCTGCAGTTTCATTTTCAGTTCCTCCATGCTTCAATGGCATCACAATTCAATAAAGATGCAATCTTTTGTCTTGCTAAGTAATCCTTGACGTCAGGGAATATTGGCATCACTTGCACTAAACCCTAATGATCCGCAGATGGCAATCTCAGTGTGCTACTATCACCAGGAAATGTGGTCACATCTTGGGTGTGTACTACATACTATCGTGGTTCTAGTAACAGCATTGACATTGCCCCCTTGAAGCAGGTAGCCCATGAGTCAATGGTTTTGATGAATGTGAGTACAAGGGACAAATTCTTCCTAGAAGTGTATCTGTACTACAATCCCGTGTGTCTGATGGTCAGTATCTCCTTCACCAATACTTCTCATTGTGATTCTTCCATAGCTTCTGCAAGCATAGAAAGGGTGTAATAGTCAGTTGATCACTTAATGAAGAGCATTTGGATAAGATGGATTCTTTGCTGGAGGACATTAATTTGGGGTGATGAATGATTCTTCTTACAAATGCAGAAATGACCACAAATCTGGACTCTTATATGTCAGAACAGCTTACATTGTAGTTTGCAGAATGTTGAACACCTCTCTAAAATGCTTCAGTTGGACCACATAGCAAGAGCCAGATAAAGAAAGTAATTGACATTGCTTTTGCAGTGGACTACATAGGGTTTCTGAATTTAGACCTAATCCATGCCGGTTTTATTAGTGTTTGTGCAGGCTTTGATGGTGTGGCTCTGGGGAGTAAATGTGTATGTGTTTCTGAATACAAGAATACCATATGCTAAGGTTTTTGAGCTTGAACACAACCACCTCACACACCATGAGATATGGAAGGTAGTTGCCAACAATCTTTTTGCCCTCCAGCATCTTACTTCATGCAAGGCAAATGCATGGAAGGAAAAGCAGTAAATAATAAGTTCAGCAGTACCACCTTAAATGGTTGACAATCTTTCAGTCTTATCATTGCTCACTCAATGAATTTCCTGCTCTGTTTATGAAGTTAACTTCATAATCTGAGCCCATGCTTCTCAAAACTGGCAGATTGCTTCCTGGATGACAGTGGCTTGGATAACCAGCATGACTGCATACCTCTATCTCTACTCCCATGGCATGGTCTTCCATGCTGCCTCACAGCCTGTAAGTACAGCACCACTTTCCAAAAATCTTGTAACAGTTTATTCAGTAATTGTGGCTTCACAAGTGGGCTTTTGTGACAGTTTTGCACAAAATATGTTGGATCACAGATGTGTATTTTTCTGTGTCACAGATGTAGCCCACTAGATGGGCGCCAGCATTTTCTTTGGTCAGTTTCACTGTTAGGGTAGCCCATGGCTATTTTGAGCCCCAGCTAGAAAAAATTCTCTTACATCTAGGATCTGAGCCTGTGCTAGGATCCCTATTCTTGGGGAACATACATGGGGATGCTATGTCAAGCCTTATTCTTCAAAGCATGTATATCTCAAGAATATCTCGCTTGTTGGCAATATGTTTGTAGTCCTGTTCCATGTTCTTGTTAATTTCTCCATTTGCATTTGGTCATTTGAATAATCTGAGCTTACTGAGCTGCCATGACAGATTCTTCTCTATATATTGGTGCCATTGGTACTGGGTTTGCCCCTGGATATATTTCACATGCAAACCCGTTTCTACTTCTTGAGAACTCTTCTGCGACTTACTCTCCCCGTTCAGGTGCCTTTTCACTCCATGATCAGAACACAAGAATGAGGGGGAACTGTACAATATATTACTGCCTGGAGCAATGATGATAAGAAATGTATAAAGGGGTAAATTAGAAAATGCTAAAACACCTTGAGCCTCACAGCAAACTCACCATGTGAATGATGGAAATGTCCATGTCATTTGCATGTATCTAGATTTGCACATTTTCTGTGTGGAATTGTGCTCATTGTAATGTCAAAATGTTGGAAAACATCAACAGATTCAAACAATAAACATGAAAAGGAATGAAAAAGACAAAGGCACAGAAAGGCATGATAATTTCAAAGAATGAACCTCTACATTCCCCAAGGACTTGGAACTTGAGAACATGCAACCAATTCAATGGTCAGGATCATTGACAGAAATTTTGAGAGGGTCAGTAGAACATTTGACAATCCTTGTCAAATTTTTCTCAATGTTCTTGACTCAGTTGGAAGGAAGATGTAGCCTAGAGATCCGCAACAAGAAAGAAGTAACAAGATGTACCTGTTAGGAGATGCCATTGCACACACTTTGACAGTTGATTTGTTATATAAGACTAGGAGATGCATTCCATGGCATCTTTACTTGTCCTGCTTGATACGCACACAGTACACAGAAAGCACCACCAGGAATTCAGAGGGGAGAGACTGAGGAGCAAATAAGTTCTAATTAAGTACTTATAGGGCTTATCATTTTACTGAAGGTTTCCCTGGTGTGCAGCCTATATCATTTGCCGACTTTTTTCTGGCAGATGTGCTGACATCCATGGCCAAAGTATGTGAGCATTCATCTTTGTTTGCAGCCTGTGTTAGGTCTTGAGTTCTTTGTTGGTAATTTGCAGAGATATAAGAGCAAAATGTTGTAAAGCTGAAGCCAACACTCTGATAGTGTTTGAAATTCTAGAGGATTGATCAAAACAAATGCCAGAGACTGTAACCCATATGCCTTGATGTTTGAGGGCTCAGTATGTGTCCATATTCCATGTTCTTTGAACTCAGGAGCTTCCTTGTGTCTTATCCCAATTCACACAAGAAATGGTAACATAAGTTTGTGGCACTACAGCATCCAGCACGATTTCATAGTTTCTGGTCATTTTCACCTCTACTTAAGCCATTCTGTTGTCACTGGGTTTTTCGTATTTGAATCACAGTACCACAAGATATGCATTTGGCAGGTTGATTCTGGAGGTTCTCACAAGTAGGTTTCTGACTGTGCAGGTCCTCTCAGACTTGGAGCGCTCTGTTTGCAGAATGTATCATCAACAGGCAAGTTTCACAACACATGGATTTGTGTAGTTTGCCCATTGTCCCGTATCTTTGTGAAACTAGCTCTATGTGATGCTATCAGTTTCCATTCTTGGGCTTTGCTCACAAGTTGGGAGTTCACATCCTGTTGCATTTGTCAACTGATTTTTGTTTGAGAGCAGACATCTTAGTTGGGGACTGTTTCTCTGTATCCCTGTTTAGTCAGGGCATGCTGCCCTTCTTATCTATCACCCTGCAGGAGGGATCTTGTTTCCTTGCACACTCTGAGCCTGTGGGACCCGATTCTTAGTGGTTACTCGATTTCTGTTGTTGTCAAAAGTTGGAATGAATAAATGTCATGCAATATTAGACCTCCAGGTCCTTCTAAATTGGTGAGTCTGTGTGGGGCAGGTGGCAACTGTTGCTTGGTTGGAACCTGGTGATACATGCGGCAGCCATTCTATCCATATACCAATTGTCTTGGCCATCCCTTATGTGATCCGCTTTTTACAGTGCATACGACAGTACCATGACACAAAAGACAAGACCTGCCTTGCCAATGGTATATCTTATGTGCACACTTTTGGGATTAGTGTAAGAGGATAGTCTAGAGAATATCCATAAGATAAACACTTCTGGGTCACTTTTCATGGGTTACACAAATAGGTATGGCTGTTAGACACCCATTTCTTGCCAGGAGGTCAGGACAAGTCCAGAGACATGACTCACAGGCATCATTCAGTCCTTATAGATCCTTCAAAATAATTCATTGAGAATTGAGACATGAACACATCTTGTAACCCTAGCTGTTGTCATGCTGCTTTTTTCTAATTTTATTTTATTAATGATGGCAATGGGTGAGGGTGGGTGTAGCATTGAAGTACTTTTCAACTTTTCCTGTCATATTATTGTCAGCAATGAAATATCATGTGCTGCAAGAGCTTTGGGAGGGCCAGCTGCGTCCATTATGGCTATTTTTTGCCGTCCTCAATTCATGTTACTGCTTCTATTGGGATATCCGGAAAGATTGGGACATTGGGTTTGTCTCTCCCTCCAATATTTACATCTATGATGACATGTTTCATGGTTGCAAGTTTTTCCCCCTTCCATAGCAGTTTGGACCTTGAGGTTCACTCTGAAAGAGAAATTAAGTATTTTTGTTCTGATAAGTAGTAGAGAGGAAGTGTAAGGATTGCATTTGATTTACTAAGGGACTGATAGTTCTGATCATCTATTGGGGTATTGATTTCTTTGTTTTTTCCTGATGTGGTTTTACTGAGTGAAATATGTAGTTTGATTTGTATGATCATGTAGTTTTCTATGTTAACCCATGTGTCTTTTTTTGGCATGCAGGTGCTTATCTGGTCCCTGCAGATCAAGGAAGCAGTGTCTTCGTCCAACCTTGCTATACAACCGACCTGAGGTATGCCTCTCTGGTCACCCTATATTGCAGCTCCTACATTTTGTCTTGGGGTGGTTTCTTGTTGTTTTTCTTTTCCAGAAGCATGCATGAACAGTGCACTGAAGGTTGCAACCTTCATTGAGGCAGGTGTATTATTGGGCAATAGGTAGCAACCTAGCGCTGAGAGGTGCATGGACATATAAGCTATCAGCCCACTTGCGACATAACTTCAAGACTGTGTTCTTTTTCTCACTTCTTGAGATGTGCCGCCGTTTTCAATGGATTTTCTTTAGGGTAGAGATTGCAGCTATAAAGTTCTCAAATTCCAGCCCCACTCTCCCAAGGGTGAATTCACCGATTCCACTGAAGGATTTGTCTGCTGAGGCAGAGCGTTTGCTTACTGCCTCAGAGTAAGATGTGGCATTAATTATTTATCTCAAATGATTTTTATGTTTGGGCAATTGAAAAAGCTTTCTTTCAGAGTTACATGCAGCCGGTGACATTATTTTTGCCCTCAGTAGAGCCTAGATAACACCATTGTTTCAGAAGAGATGGAATTTTTGTGGAAAGTTTATAGCATTGTTCATGTTCCAGGACCCAGAATACACCATTTGGTGACAATTAGAACTGGCAAATAAGCAATGACCTATTTATCAGAGCTTGGCTGCATGTACTTATGAAGACTTGATGTCCAATCAGAGCTCTAATAGGTATCACCCTCTGTTAGGGTGGTATACTAACCTTAAGTTGATCATTTGTGCCTGAGCTGTTTGCAATACCAAAAATAGTGATGGAAACAAAGTGTTTTGGTTCAAGGATAGCTTTTTGTTTCCCCTCTCTGCAGACCTTCTTTACTTTGTCTGAGTATGGGGTTTAAGACAGCAGATGGAGAGATTAGTGGAACAGTGCATAGTGGGCCCCAAGAAGTATGGTTATGTTCGTACCATATATCTGGAAATCCAGGTTCTTCAATTTTGGTGGCTTGCAGATTCCAAGTACCATATATCTGGAAATCAAGGTTCTTCAATTTTGGTGGCTTGCAGATTCCAAGAGTGTCCGGGGTTGCTTACTCATTCAAAGTTTCATTTTGCTGATAATTTAGCAGTACAATTTATGCAGGGGCAGTACAATTTGCACACCAGTGACATGAGGTCTGGACCTCAAATCTGGACTGATATTTGAATGAAACTTAGGGTAATCTACTTCTTTAGCAAAGATTACCATCGCACTGCTAAAGGGTAGAAGAAACCTCAGAAGTGTGTCTTGTCACAAATCACTCAGTTTTTTGGGCCCAAAACAATAAAGAGGGACTAACATCCAGAACACAGGAATTGAGAAGCTTCACGGTCATTCTGCACCTCTATCAAATATCTGTTGAGGTGTGCTTGTGGTGCACCAGAAATTGCTCATAGTCCAAAGGCACATGAAATCCCACATATTTCAATTTCAAGCTCACAGATGCAAGCAATGTTTGTTTGTTGGCCATGATGTGTTAAGGCGATTTCACAAGCATCCCGGAAAAGAAGGTTATTGCTGGCTGCAAAGTGTTAAGATGGTTTCCCATCCAGAATTGAAGGTTCTTATTTGACATTTGCTAACACGAGCCTACACCACCTTAGAATTGCGTAGAAGATTTAATCAAATGGCCAACTTAGGGTTATGAAGCATCTAAAGGTTCAACTTTCAACATGGTTGACTTCCCACTAAGGATATGATGTGTGGGCATATCTTCCAATTTGTTGGAGCTTTTTCCTTTGTACCTTCTAACCAAAGTCCTTGGACGAAAACAAACGGGAACTATTGTATGAAGAAAAGTCAAAACATGCTGGTTTGACTCACCAAAATGGCTTTGGCCCAGCATTTTTGCACAAGAGGCAAAAGCTGGTGAAAGGCACCGCAAAGCCTAAAACCCGCTGTCAATTGGCTAGATAGTTCAGTTGGTCCATGTGGGTTGCTGTTAGTAGTCTCCTACCTATTTGCAGTCCCAGTTTTAGTTTTATGGGTGGGGTTGGAAAAAAGTAAAGAACCAAACTTGGATATGAGAAATATTTTTGCAGGGTTACAAACTTGAGTACCACTGGAGATGCTCTTGGCCCAAGCCTGGAAATCATACAACTGTGATTGGAGCAAAGGCCCTACTGCCTGTGAACTTTGAAGAATACGGAAAATATATCATCTATTCAATTAGCAACATATGAGAGGTTTCCACACCATACTTTGACAGGAGATGAGAATCTGTACTAAACAATTTTTGAAAGAAGGTAGGAAGGAACTTGACTTTGGAAAGACTGAGCTCTTAATGCATGTGCACACTGCAGAACTCTTCTACCACATGCTCTAGAAAACCTTATCTTGGTGTAAAATGCAAAAGCCAGAGATGTGGGTCTAGTTCACAACAAAAAAGGGCTGTCAGCGACTAAAGGAAATTCATTACACGTTCTTTAGAGAGTATTGAACAAGACCATTCTTAATGCTTTAATTAATCACACATGGGCATAGTGCTAGGATGTCAACTTGCCAATAAGTCCTTGTGTTTCACCCATCCACTTGACGCATGTGGGTGTGCTTGTTACCATGAAAAGTATGCTGAAGGAATAAAAAGAAAGAAGCCAAAAAAAAGCATGTATGCTTGTTACATTCGGCCAGCTTCTCAAAAGGTCAATGGATTAAAAGAACCAACACGAATCTTTTTGGAAAAAAAGTTGACATTGTGCCCAACTGAGAATTGTAGGTAAACTACTTTCCTCTGCCATAGTTGACTCCCTCCTCCTCTCCTCTTTGTAAGGAGTGCTCTACATGACAACAGTACTTGGCTTCATAGTTGGCCACCACCCATCACGACAGTCTTCCCAGCCGAAGAGAAAATTTCACTTTCTGAATTTTTTCATCCTAAACAAAGCCCAGAGAATGCATGCTTTCTTGTACTGTACTAAAGATGTGTAAATGCCATGTAAGTACGCATTACAACCCAACAACCCAACTTTCATTCGAAACCTTCAGTACTTGCATTTTACAACTCTGCATTTTGTAGTTCAATTGTTTGCAGTCCATAGGTTTGAGCAAAGTTGGATGAAGATGCCATATTTTGTGTAAGGGATATAAGCACAATGACAGACTTATCAGGGGAAACTTAAATGATTATTTTCACCAAAGTTTAGAGCTGTTGAAGCAACTTTTCACTACACATGTCGAGATGCTACACTTATGAGGGAAACCAGCTGGTGCATTCTCCAAGATCATATTTTTCTTGCAAACACTTTAAATCTATTCTACCCACGTTGTATAAAAAAAATTCTGAAGAGAACCCATGAACATTCAGGATTTCAATGGCACTTCTAGGCTGCTACACAAGACCCTACAGAGCTGAAAATTTGCTTGGAGACTCAGCATCCTTGGACTTCCCCTGTTCAGTATTCCTTATGTTCTTCTGCCTATATATCCAAAGTGCATATATCTGTGCACATGGATGATGGTAGTTTCCCACCAGTGTTGGCTGGTTCCAGTTCCAGTTCTTGGTCCAGTTACTGGGTACTCAGACCACCAGTTCTAAATTTTGAAAAAAAGAAATCAAAACTAGAACTGGAAGCAGGAACCAGTCTCTGGCTAACACCAGTACCCAGAACCAAGCCCCAAACCCATTTTATAATGGTGTTAGTTTGAATCTGATGAACTGCTCTTGGGGTTCTCTCTCTCTCTCTCTCTCTCTCTCTCTAAATCTCCAAGAAGAAGAAATTGATCTACCAAGATCTTCATATTGCAGTTTGTGGATTTGCGGAAGCCCTACACATGAGGGGTTTGGCAATGGACACTGGTGCTCCTTCTAATGTATGGCATTCTCACCATCTTCATGGCAAATCAACCAAAACCATCATGCTATTACATTTGTCTACAGTACAGATCTGATGGTCATGTAGCACCAGAGGACTCAACCTTCCATGTTCTCCAATTCCTTTTCCCCAAAACATTTCATATCTTTGAGGAGAGCAGAAAACAAATGGGAATTGCTTGATATGGCCACTTCCTATTCCAAATAATTGCAAAGAAGTCCTCACCACTGAAGCATTAGAAACAGAACATAAAACAAAACCTCCTTGCAAGTTGTGGAATTCAAGTTGTGGAATTACAAGTTGTGGAATTAAAAGTTGTGGAATTCAAGTTGGTAACAAACACAAAGGCACATGATAGACATACAACAAAAATCTTCAGATGAATTGCAATCGGTTGTTTACTCAAAATCCATGATTTGATACAATAATCAACTCCCAGAAAGCCTTGAAATGGCCTCATGTGATTGCACAAAGAAAACCACTGCAGATATTTCTCTAAACTGACTAGAAATCTTCTTGATAAATGCTTGTGAGTTACACCCATCAAGACCCCATTAGCACGAAAGTACTTGAAGCAAGCTCTCTGGATCTCAACTAATGACCAGAAGAAAATTTGACTGCAATCAGTGGTGTGATCAAATCTCTGAGATTGCTGCAATGGATCCTCAACTGCTAGACTATGCAGAAAATTTGTTACTACTACTGCCTCAGGCTCCTTAATCTGCACCAGATTAGGGTACAAATTCTTGAGCAAGATATCAAGACCTAAAGTTCTAAATTTGCTGATGGAAGATGAAGCTTCAACTGATAGCTTTTCAGCAGCCACTGCACAATCATCCCTTGCTGCTCTTGGAATGTAAGAGATAGAAGATGAGGAAGCAATGAAACAAGATGATGATGATGTTGGGGTTGATGCAGTGCTGATAGAATCCATCATCACCGGTGCAACTCTTGGAGATTTGCATGGCTCGTGGATGTGGGGGCACTCCGTGATCACTTCATCAGCATCCAGGACTGCGGAAGAACTCCTGAATATGACCTCAGAGGAGATGGCAACCTCAAGCTCCTCCTTGGGTGGTGAACCCACAAACTTCGTGTGAGGCGTAGAAGAATTGCCAGCCTTTGGAGAACGAACCACAATCCATTCTCCTTCGCCTGGCGGACTGAGAGGGGAAGAAGTGCCCCACCACCAATCCTTACTGTTCTTGCTGCTGCTGCTGCCTGTTCCTTCGCCAGCTTCATCTGAGTGGACCCTAGCCTTTGGAAATTGGAGAGCTGCAAGCTTCCAGAACCTAGGCGACGACAGAGGTGGAATGGAGGAGGAGAGCACATCGCTGCTGCTGGATGACCCATGATCCAAAACACTGGTAGGAGAAACAGGGGTGTTTGGAAATTGCATTCCGGAGGGAGAAAGATCCTCGCAAGCTCGAGGAGCTCCTCCACCTGTGAGAAAGGGATGCTCTAGTAGCTGAGAGCTGGTCCAGCGCAACCGAGGGTTACGCTCAAAGCAGCGAGCAAGAAAATCATGCGCATCCGGCGACAGAGAATCCGGCACAGCCGGCATCTCATTAGTACACCCAATACGGTAGAGCGCGACAAAAGGATCAGCAATCTGTGCCCAGGGAGCACGACCTGTGGCCATCTCCACAACGGTACATCCCAAAGACCAGATATCCGAGGGCAAACCCTGTTCCTTTTGCAACACAACTTCCGGCGCCATCCAGAGAGGAGTCCCATTCACCTTCCGCACTGCAGCATCACAATCCTGTACATTTCCTTCCCGCAATTCCACAACCTCGTCGTCATCATCATCGACGACGACGACGACGCGTTTGGCGGATCCGAAGTCCGCCAGCTTCACAGAGCCTGCATTCCCAACCAGGACATTCTTGCCCTTAATATCGCAGTGGACAATTCCGCGGGAATGGAGGTAATCGATCCCTTGCAGAATACTCCGCGTATAAGAGCGAATGAGTTGCTCATCCAGAGACTGGAACTGCTTCAACAAATCCGAGAGACTACCACCAGGCATGTATTCCAGGAACACGTTCCGCATCTTTTGCCCTGCTTCCTCACTCCAATCACTCCCTAGACAACGCACCACAAACTCGGATTCCAAGCCCTGCAATATCTGGATCTCATTCTCCAAAGCCGCTACCGAATTCTGGGAACCCATAACATCCACCACTACCGATTTCACTGCAAAGAAGGACCCTGTCACTCTGTTCATTCCCAAGTTCACTTGCCCGAAAGATCCTGCTCCTAGCAAACTCCCACGAATCCATGAACAACCGCCGCCGCCGCCGCCAACACCGCCCATTTTGAAGTTCGAAAATCTCTTCCTCTCAACTCCAACCCTTCTTCAAATCTACCAACAAAACTCTAATCTCAAAAAAACCATTCCTGATTTCCAAAACCCACTAAAAACATAATCAACAAAGAGAAAACACTAAATCCCAACCCAATGCTTCCCTTCTCCACACTCTTCTCTTTCTCTCTATCTCTCTCGTCCTCAACACAAAACACTTGGGAGCTAGATACCACCGCTCAAGAGCACTACTTGAAATCTTAGAAAGCTTGAGAAAACATGAGAAAAATCACAAGTCTTTGTTCTGCTTCAAATCAGGAATAGGAATCCGGAACACTGCTTGAGAGCTTCTTCTTCTGCTTCCTCTGGATTAAACCCAAGAGAATGGAGAAGAGAGAGAAGAGCAACAGCGATCTATATGCGCAAGTGAACGAGGAGGGGGCCATTTTGAGAGGCCACTTGCATCTTGGCCACTTTATTGGCCATTTGGCTTACCGACCCAAGCAAAAGGCTCCTCCGTCTTCGTCTGCGCTTTTGTCACCTCGATTGCTCCCATTCGGAAAGCGCGGCTGTTTTTGCGCAGAGGCGGCGGTTGGCGGTGGTAAAAAAACAAAGGGAGGTAGATAGGTAAAATCGCCTTTTTAACTTTCTTACCTCAGATTTACCTTACTTTACCCCGCGCCCCCTACGGCCTAGCCTAGGTAGTAAAAGTAGGTAAATAGCTTTTACTACTTAGTCTTTACCGTCAGTCAAATCTTTTCTGGGGTTTTTCACCCTTTTGTGTTCAGGGTAATAAAAATAGGTCAGGTGACTATTAGACTCTGTTTTTTACCTTTTTAACCCCCACTCCTTGGCGCCAAATTTCTATCGGCTCAGATTTGACCCACGCTACATCTGACGGTTGAGAAGACGCAGCAGGAATCCAAAGGGCGGAGGCGGCGGCAGTTCGCATCGCGCGTGTGCTTCGCGCGTTTCTGCGACTTGCCCCCCCAACCTACGGTAACCTAACCCCACCCCAACCCACCCTACCCTACCTTACCCAACCCTGGTTTGCTTGCCTAGGGTGATAGGTCAAGGACGTGATGCCTTTGTGCGTGCACCCGCCACTAAAATCGTCATTGCAAACGAAAAGATTCGGGACTCCAGTTTTTCCTCCTTCCCCCACTTGTTTTTTCTTTTTTTTTAATAATTTTTTAATAATTTTTTAATAATTTTTTGAAAAGAAATCACGTTGTTGAATTTGACTAGCTATGTAGTTTTTCTAATGTGTGTTGTGAGTGTGTGTGTTTGTGTTTTTTTTTTTTTTTTTTTAAAAAAAAATTTTT
>Ga0209208_10002481_pt1 | contig 26459 bp, 21 predicted proteins | sample S1TSphfallax_3_FD_187694 | JGI IMG/M metagenome (GOLD analysis project Ga0209208, IMG submission 187694) | Host-associated microbial communities from peat moss isolated from Minnesota, USA - S1T2_Fd - Sphagnum fallax MG (SPAdes) (version 2) | ecosystem: Host-associated > Plants > Peat moss >...
AGATGTTTCAATTCAAAACATCTAGTAGTTTGATGTCCCATTGTAAGATGTCCCTAGAATGTCCATTTGAAACATGGGCTTGCAACCATGGGAAAATGTGAAAAAACATTGAATAGAATTATTTGTGATGGGCACAATATGTAAATTTCATAATTTATTTCAAATCATGAAAATGTAAGAACACACGTGAAATAGGTAGTGTCATGTGCTTTGTTCTTGGGCACTCTATATAAAATTCATATGTTTTGATAAAATTGTGATAATGGGAAAACCCAATGAAATTCACTTTCCCCAAGTAAGGTGGATGGAATTACCATGTGCTTAAAATGGGATGTTAAGGTAACATATCTCTTCTTGGGCTAATGAATGCAATTGATTATGCAAAAAAAATTATCAAATTCTCAAAATTCATGCTCATAATCTTGTGGTGAGATTGACATAGGGTTTGAGGTTCATGTTGTTGTAATTTTTTTCATGCTTTAGGTTATGTGGCTACTATATGTAATGCAAGCTCAAACAATGACATCTTAAAGCTTTAACATGTCAAGTGTTGTACTGTAGAAAACTATTGAAAAGGTGTCAAACAAATGCAAACATTGCCCATGATGTTATAATTACTTATGGACAATATCACAAATAGAAATGAAACAATAGAATGGTGACAATTGTTAGCATTTCACAACCTTTGGAAGAATAAAGCAATATCTATAAATTGCAATGTCCTAAATTGGTATATAATGAACAATTCCTTTTGAATATCACTAAATTTCTATATGTAGTTAATGGAATCCAACTTTCCCAAGGTACAATAAAGTCCATCACACCTTTCTTCTTCTCACAACAAAAAGTTTGCAATGTATGGACATTAGTTACAAAAAACAAGAATATCCAATCTCTTTTGACAAGCCTATATCAAAATCAAGATATATGACACTTGGTGGACTTTTAAGATGCATGAAACATTCAATGAAAAACAAAAAGACATTTGGTGAAGTTTGAAAGCAATGAACACAAACTAAACAACAAAAAACACTTGAGCTTTGAAGCTAAGATGTGTGGTAAACTTTGATCAAATGGAACTAGGTGGTGAAAAAAAATGCACTTGAAAAAATGGAAAATTGAAACCAAAAATAAAAAAACTTTCCATAGAAATAGAAAACATCTCAAAATTGAAAGCACAAATGATGATGATGATGTACCTTGATTGGATTTGCAATTCCCCAATTTCTAAAACCACAACATTAAACATTAGATTGGAAAAACAAATCCTACAACTATCAATCCAAAAGATTAGACCAACAAAAAAATCAAATCAAACAAGTCATATTTTGAGTTAATATCTTGAAGCTACATACATTCAATTTTTCTTGTCGTCTACTGCATTTCCATTGCATTGTTCAAGTTTTGCAAAATATAAGCCTAATTATAATAAGCCTAATTATAATATAAAATCTAAGTTCTTACACATGTGACAATCAATTTTTCAATATTGTTTGCAAAAGTGCAGGCTATGGAGGGTAGCTTGGATAAAGATGGGTTTTGTCCTTAACAATAATTTTGACATTAACAACTTAATGTGAAATTCTGAGGAATTATCTAATAGCTAAACAAATGGATGTAAAAGGTTGCAAACATATGTGACTAATTGTGGAGGGTGGAAAAAGATGAATAAATCCTTAATTAAGAAAAAATTGTTCAAGTAATAAATTAACTTGGATAATTTTGAAGTGTTTAAAGGAATACAATTTGTGGTTTATTATTGTTGGTAAATAATTTTATTTTCAAATTGTCAAATTGTTGATGCAAGCTTTATATGTATAAGTAATATTTGAACATCAAGCCATTGAATAAGGTCTAGGTGTTTGGGATCCATGGTCACTTGGCAAATTATTATGCATTTAATTCACCATTTAAACATCTTAAGTGTTATTTGCAATAACCACTCAATATGTTAATTGTAATTGAAAACATTGGATACCTAGAGTTCAACCTTGGGAAAAGATTATAGATATGAATAACTCCAATATTGCAGCCAATGAATTACTACCTCCTAAAAAGATGATACAACCATAAAATGGAAAATTGTGATGATATTTTTCCATTAGATTGTTGTTGTCACAATTGCCCAAAAGATAATGTGATGAAGGCAAGGCAAGGTATGGAAAGTGATTGGAATCTTGCTAGGTGCATTGTTGCATTAACAATCACTTTTCATTAACATGTTGCAAATGTTTGTGAAATTTATGTAAGTACAAATTATGTGAATGTTTCAAACATTTCTAATGAAAAAAATAAGCAATAAGATTGTGAGGAGCTTTAAAAGGAACATATGTTTCCATAATGAAAAATGACAAGTTCCTTGTATGATTTGAAGATTGACTCACAACTCTACTTTTTGGTCAATGCTTCACCTACAAAATTGTAAGTGACTACAATAAAGGACGGAGGGGAATATATAAGGGAAAGGTGATGTTGGGTTAGAATCTGTGATCACAGAAAGATCCTACTCCTTTGACAATTTTCAAAAAAGTTATTAAAAAACTCAATATTTCACACAATGGATTATGAAATTAGCAAAATTCATTACAATTTCAATTCATTTGTTTTACTCACAAGTGGACTTGTTAGCTTTGTTTTATTTGGTGTCTAACCTTTGGACAAGTTCAAACCATACTACATGTTTGAAGGTTCTAGAATTGAAAAGTAGGGTGGCTAGTGATGTATTATGGAACCTATTGGATAGGCCATTGTGCCATAGAAGGCGTTTATAAGAATTTGGGTGAGCTCAGTAAGATGAGACAAAAAAATTGAACACATAGGGAAATGGAATGTGTTTGAACCCAACACATTTCATAATATAATAGTTTTCATGATTTGCACAATGGGTACATGTGGATTTTAAACAATACCTATTAGGTAAACCCAAGGAGACTTGACAATTGTGAGGGTACTACAAAGAGGCAGAAAAGGTCACACAAAACCATTATGTGAAGGTTTTAATTGTATACCTATTATATTTGAAGAATTTCAGATCCATGTGAAAATTTAGATTCATTAGCACCATTGAGTAGAAAAGTTCAAACCCTCTAAATTTCTACACTACATGAGATTTGTGCCATCAAACACAAATGTGCTATTTGTGGTTGGATGACCAAAAAGAGATTTCCACCATTGGTCTACACTAAATTAAAACCAAAATGAATTAGGGGGAATAAAAGGTAATAAAAAACTGAAAATCAAGAAATTGCAAAAATTGTCAGTGCAAAGTCCGTGTTGGTTCAAGCTAACTACCCAAAATACAAAAAAATAAATTTAAGAAATTATCGAGAATAGGAAACAAAAATCCTTGCATTATTAGGGTTAGAAGTTTTTGCCATCTTTGATTTGATTCTCATTTGATTTACACCTATGGCCATGGTGCACTTCAGCCCATCAACTCATGGTGCAACAACAAGCTTGAAATAGGTGAGAAAAATCTGTCATGGTTGGGGGGGGGGTGGCCATTAGGAATGCAGAGATTTGGCTGTGCACCAAGTTTGAGTGAAAGGAAATTTTCAGTGCTGGCTGGTTATTCAAAACAACAACAGACAACAACAGCTACTTGGTGGTTGTCATGGCGGTTGCTATGATTATAATTCATAACCTTCATTCTCCAGAAATTGAAAGACTCAATCCCGCTATGTTAACCATAATTCTCTAAATTTTGAAAAATATCAAATAACCGGCCATTAACCCCTAAGCATAGAAAAGGCCCCATATGGTTGGTTTGGTTTTCAGTGTAAATTTGCACGGTCCTGACATTTAAGGGTTAAACCACTAGTTCATTATGGATTTTTTCATGAAAATTGATAGTTCTTTAAAGGTTTTTAAATAACCGAGACGAATGGATCTGTAATTTTGAAATACAAATTTTGAAACCAGAACTGGTGGTTTTTTACAAACTCAAATCACTGCACAAAAACTATGGTTTTTTAAGCCAACAATTCAGTGTGTGTGGCCTTGTGATATATTGTAAAACACTCAACAAATTTGGAAGCTAATTTAGAGGCCAGGCACCTTATATTGCACTCTTCTCTGGCAGGTGATAAGCTTCCCATGTGGCATTTTACCAGCCTCCACAAACAATGTAAAAATGTTGAGTCAAAACCATTTTTTTTTGCTCAGCCAAATTGGCATGTTTTGACCTTTCTTCATCCAATTTTCATCTGCAGGGTCACTCACATATTGAGCACCTCTGGAGCTCTTCTTACACAAGAGGATGGACCTTGTTCTTACTTCTTAATGGAAAGCCCACAATGGGGTGAGGTGGGGGGAGACAAACAGCCTCATCACACATAAAAAGATGGGCACAAAGAAATCTCCATGGAGTTTTTTTTTTTGAACTAAGTCCCCAAAGGGTATATATAGAAATAAAATTTCTCATTATTTTCAATATGTTCAACACTAGTTTAAAGTGCGATCTTACACTGTAACTTTGTTATGGTTTTTTTTTTATAATGTTTTCTTACTCTACCACAAAAAAAAATTGTTTGTATTTTGGTCTTACATACTTCATGTTCTTGATTTTAGCCGTTTTGTTCTTGTGTTGATTTCTTATTTTATGTTTTGGATTTAAACTTAGACCTATCCTTTTGTCATTCACCTTTGTAGTTTTCATTCTTGTGACACAATGCACAATAATGTGTTTTTCAACAATGCATAGTAAAGAGCTTTGCAACAAAGTGTAATCAAATGTTTCTTCTTGTTTATAAAGTTTGTTTACGTTTAGATTTCCAAAACCATGGATGCTATTTCCATTTGTAGGTTCATTGGGGGGATTAAAGTTTTTCAAATAACCCAAGAAGTTGTAGAAAGAAGACTTTCACAAAGAAACTTAACTAAAAGTGGACAAAGGAGAATAAAAAATTCTTTGTGAACTTGTGTGAAAAAAAGTATTAGGAATACGATTACAAGCCTTTTAGAGAGAAACATTGGATTGAATTTTTTAAAAAGAATATTGTTAAGTTTTTTAATGATACACATAGGACATGGAAATAAGTATGGGACAAGTGGTTGAAGATGAGGGAAAAATATCGTGATGAAAAATAAAAACCAAAAGATATTAATGTGACACCTTCAATGTGAATTATTTGGTATGAAATCTTTAACAATATTTGTAGTGAGATGGCTAAAATTAAAGGTGTGTCAAATGGAGTAAATCAAGGAGTGCATTTGTAAGATGAGGAGGTCAATGTGTTGAATGATGATGAAAAGAGCGTCCTAAACATTCTACTTAACAAAGCCCCCTCCCCCCCATTGGACACACCACAAACCAAGGTGGCAAAACAACGCCATTGTGAATAATAATGGCAAAAAAGGAGGAAATTGATTGCAAGTGACCATGTAATTGCAAGTGCCATCACTAAATTCTCAAGTTTTGTCAAAAAAATTTAAAAACCAAAGCTACAAATGATAAAAAATATTTCATCACAAATTTTAGAAAGTGATAATAAAGAAGGGAGATGATTTTGTAAGGTTGATTACAAATGCCAACATTATTTGCAAAAGTCTTTAAGACTAAAGATGTTGCAACCCTAGCCTTGGGCTCACGACCAAGGCGAAAGCTTGCGAAGGTGTGGGCCAAGAATGAAGCATGGGAATCATATTTCATGCTCCCAGGAATGTGGGAGAGTGTGAGGGAATGAAGCCTCACACTCCTAAGTGAGCTCCCACTTTGGGAGTTGGAATCCCAATGGACTCCCGAATTTGCAAAAAATGATTGCAAGGATCAAAATTCATTGGATTGGAAATTTTTTATATTATTGAAAAGCTCTTAGACCGTAGATGTCTAAAATGGGCTCGTATCACCTATTTGGACACCTGAAACACAAGTTACGGCCAAAAGAAGGGCCAAGAGTCAATTTGACAATTTGACTCCTAACCACTAAAAGTCAGACATCACCTAGATTTCCTTGCGTGTAGGTAGCGTGCGACATACCGTTAAAAAGATCTTGACCAAGGCTACAACTTTTCTTTAAACCTCATCTCAAACAGAGGTTTACACGCAAAATTATGGGCCCCCAAAGTCGTGGGAATCCCAATTGTGAGAATTTCAGGACTCCCATTTGGGAGTCCCGGGACAAAATGACATTTGAGTGTTGGCCCCATGGTCAGGCATAGAGTATATTATAAGGGGGAAGGTGGTGGATTCCCCCAAGTCTGGGATGTGGTGAGTTTTGTGAGTCCATGTTTGCCTGTGGTTCGTCTGTGCACCAAAGTGCTTCAACTATGCATTAACCAATTTGTTGTTTGGTTTGTGCAAGCCCGTGTGAGTAAGTAAATTTCTTGTTAATCTTCCTACTCCCCATCCCGGAACTCAAGCACGCCCTTCTACCCCCAAAATGTTGTGAGCCAATGAACGTGCACCAACTCCTTACTCTTCCATTGTTTTCGTTTCAAACTCACATTTGAATCTATCAAGGAGCTTGGGAGCACGTCAAAAGACCCTCTAGATCTTCTAATTAGTTGAATTGAATTTGGATTTAAATTAGAATTTTATTTTAATTGATTTGAATTATCATAATGGATTTGAATTGCTTTGGATATGGATTGAATTTCATGATTTGAATTGGATTTGGATTTCATTTTGATTAAATGGATAAATGGATAAATGGAATTGGATTGGAATTCATTTATAATTTTGAATTGGATTAGGAATTGAATTGAAAATTTATGGGATTGGTTTGGAATTTGAGATTGGAATGAAATTAATTTTCAATTTGGATTTGGATTTCAATTGAATTGGATTGGATGGAATTAGATATGGATTTGGACAAGGAAATGGAATGGATTAAGATTGGAATTAGATATATCACTTGGATTAAAAATAGTTTAGGGTTTGGATTTGAAATTCTATATATATTTAGACGTAAAAATGGAAGGGCATTGGAGTTGGACATGGATTTGAATAAGGAAATCTACTAGCTTGGATTTGGATATGGATTTGAAATTGGTTCATGCATATATATGGATTTAAATTTGTCAATATATTGAAAGTGGAATGGAATGGAATTGAATAAAAATATTGATTTGATTTATAGTGGTATTGGATTTCATTCCTTGGATACTAAATAAAGATTGAGGTTTTATTTTTGTATGAAACAAAATATAATTTTCATTGTCAATTTGACCATTTGGGTATTCAATGACCCATTGTTCAAAAATTTGCCTCTCAACCTTTCTCCTTCAACCTTTGCTCGTTTTCCCTCTTTAACAATAAGAAGTTTTATAATACCAGATCCCATGAATGGGTCCTTAATAATTGTTCAATCAAGCTTGGGTTTGGGTTGATTCCATTGTTCACAAAAGTTATGCTACTAGTAGCAAGCTCATTGATCTTTGTTGTTTTATCTACTCTAGAATTGAGGTGTTTAAAAAATTTCCACATGTTTTTCCAAGTCCCAAAAACATTTTCAATAACTACTATACCATAATCCATTGAACTATCATATCTTTTCTTGTCCTCGTCCTATAACAATTTCCAATTATTCTGCAAATATGTGTAAATAGGATATGTAGAGTTTCAAATCAAATAAAGAGTGATTAAAACTTCCACAATTGGTTTTTGCAAAAATGTCACGATTCTTAAAACCCCTATATAAATTGGACAATTTCCAAAAATTAACCGCCATCATGCACCCCACCCCTTTGGGTTGACCCGCACAAACATTCCAAAAGATTTTATTAACATCATAAACCTTTTGCAAATCAATTAAATGGAATTTTTTCCTATTGAAAAATTCATCTCATGCTAAGACCATTTTGCTCCTTAGATGGTTTGCCCAAAAAAACTATATCCTATCAATCACACCAGTAACATTTGGTAACCCTATAAGGACCTTGAAACTATTAATGATCCTTTCCAATCATATACCTATAGGAATGTTGATGCATTGATTAATTTTTTTTTCCCATTAGTGAATATGTCACAAATTATGTCAATATATTTCCTTATAATGAAACCACCAACTTTTTAACAATGTGCAATCTGATCAAGAGAGGTACTAGGGGCAAACCTATTTTTTCCCTAACATAATCAACCACAACAAAGGCACCCAAAAAAACCTTATGGAAGGTTCATCCATAGAATTCATTATTTGTAAAGCCTTTGATTTCTAAATAACACTTTTGCCTAATGTTGCAGTCAATAACATCCATATGAACACAACTCTATCATGAAAAAATGAATCCATGGTTGCAAGCCTCAAATAATATAGTTAAAACAAACACATTTGAGCTTTTTATTTTTTCAACTTTTTATTATATACACTTGAAGGTCCTTAAGGTAAATGTGCATCACTATTATCACTGACAATGTTGCCCAACGTGATGTGAAGCCACGAGATAATTAGAGAGTTTGAAGCACCCCACTTCACCCAAGCCTCGTGAAAGGCCTAGCAAACATACCATGGTAGTGTCCATAAGGTAGTGTTGTGGGGTTTCCAGTAATTACAAGTTGCAAATTGTGCAAATGGGGTTGAAACTTATATATTCAAATTAGAATCCCACCAAAACCCATTGCTGAGGTTAACCAAATTAACGTCGCAACCTTATGAGGCTTTGAATTGTGCCAAATTTGTTGAATTACTTGGGAAAGGAAGTCCCCACCCAAATTGAAATGTTTAACAAAGGACAATAGAAGTAAGTCTTTATAACTCCTTTTTTTGTGGGAGATGTAACCACTTTAGATGTGTAACCAAAAAAAGAAACATATCCCATTTTCATAATAGATGGCCAATGCTATTCATTTGAAGATCCCAAGGGGAGTTTTTCCACACACTCGAAATTAACAATAAAAGCAATGTCTTAAATTTGATGAAAGAATTAGCAAAGGTACCTTGAAAGGGCTACGAATTTTATCTTGCACCATAACTTGAATAAGCGTAAAATTATGAAAAGGCAACAAAATCTCCATAGTATGGCATAAATTATCAAATCTCTTGTATACAAAGTAGAACACAAATTTTGCAAAAACATAATTAATTTGGTATAGCCAAGTGGGCAAAACACATGCCTCCTCCCCAAATCGACATATCCAATGCACACATTAAAAGTAGAACACTAGTAGAAATCATGTTGTTTGCAACTAGTCACTATGCAACTTTGGTGCAACTAAATGTCATTTGCAACTACAAAATTGGTATTGGATAATTTTCAGGCCATACAATTGTGTGTGTAACTTACATGCAAATAAATGTGTACAAAATGGACACATGTTATTAAAATAATGGCATAAATTAATGCATACCTAAATTAATATACCCAATATATTTATTTAAGTTATGTATAATAATATTGTATTTCTAATACTAAGGTTGAACCCATGTTAATTAAAGTTAAACCTAGGTTAAATTAATCATGGTTAAATTAATTAAAAGACTAAATTAATTGTGACCAAACTAATTAGGAGGTTGAATTAATGATGCTCAATATGACTTAGGAAAAACTAACCATGGTTAAATTAACTTAAACTAAACTAAAGGTAGATGCAAACTATGGCAATTCAAAAGCAACAAAAGTCCTACTTCCAAAAGTCCATATAAATGGAAAATTAACATTATAATGGAAAAAAATGTTAAGAACCAATGTTGAATGGGCCTTATATGGTGATCAATCAATTAATGAAGTCCATATGATTTTTTCCCCATCTAGAAAACTTTTTATTATACATGTTAGGGGGAGAAAAATATCAATCCAACAAAAAATGACCAAGATTGAGACTTTTGAAAATAAGGTCCAAATTAATTTGGTCATTCAAAAGTCCATAGTTATTTGTTGGTTAGAATATTTGTTGTAATTTTTTCAATCCATATTTCTTTTTCCATCATGTATCATATATTGACTCCTTATAAAAAATATTGAAATGAAATCATAACAAAAATACATTTGAATGGTAATGTAAAACCTATATTATAGTCCATATGTCCACTTTAAAAGTTCATTACTATATGATTGGTGTATGTTTACTAAATTTCACCTTTCAATAACTATTCTTATTCAAGTTGGCAATTTTAATCCATAAATATTTTTATCAAATTAATGACTATACAATGTGTTTGTGACATTTGAATAGAGTACACTTTACAGAAAGTCTATAAGGATGTAAAAATTGAGCCATCGTAATTTGCATCTACCCCTAACCATAGGCAAATTAATAAAAAGTACAGTTTATCATGGGTAAACCAACTAAGAAGCTAAATTAATGATGGATAAATTAACTTCAACAAAATTAACCATGGTTAAATTAATTATGGCTAAACTAATTAGGAGACTAACCATGGCTAAATTAACCATGCTTGCAAAAACCCATTTTTCCATTTTTCTATCTAATGGAAGGGTTGTTCCTCAAGTCCCAAGGATTAACAACATAATTTTCTCATATGTTTCAACATTGGAAAAATAATGTGGGACATATGAAGATTTGAAATCTTTTTAATCATATCCCATGTTGTCCCATAAATCTTTGGTTATAGTGTAACCCACCTTTGTAAGTGTTTGCCCTTCATTTAAGGATCTAAGACCTAGCAACAAGTTTTGTTCATTACAAATGAAAGAGTTTTTTTTTAAAAAAAGGATGAGATTTCGAAAGAGTTGTTTATAAATTGTGGAGGCTTGGGTGTCATTGATCCTTAACTATGAATGGAGGCTTGCAATAGAAGCTTTTGTTGCCTATAAATTGTCAAGATGGACATTGATGTGACAATAAACCCAATTTGGATGCATCACGTTGATTTTGACAACATTGGTAAAAGAGTCCCATTTGACTTTAACCTTGGGCCTTTTTTGCATCCCCTCCCCAAATAAAATTTTGACCCACACCATGCAATTGATCACACATTCTCATGTTTGAGTTCCAACAAACCACAATCTACCAAGTTGAGGACATAATGATTTGATTAACCACTAAAATATTACCCACCAAAGATAATTTGCAACTTGACCAACCAATGAGTTTTGCTTTCAAAATTGTCATGAATTTGTCGGAATTGGCTTTTACTAAAAGTAGAAAACCTATTCAAGTTCCCAAATATTTAGTACCTTTTCCTTTGGGTATTTAATTTAACTCTTTTTCTTAACCCTAGTCCCAAGTTTTGGGTGATTTGTTTCCCGAATTGCACATATTTTCCCTAATTAATTTTGGCATTAAAGGTTTTACAAAACAAGGAAATGATAAATTTTGCACGATCCAAATTCAATGCTACTTCATGCAAATACATAACCATTTCATTTGCAAATGATTGATCTTTAAACATTTTGCCACTTGAGAAGGTTAGGCCTAGGATTCCATACCTTGGGTTTTCTAAGACATGCCCTAGAATGTTGATTTGCAAGGATGCAAAGGTAAGCTGCCAAAGGGCAACCTTGCTTTACTAAGCACAAAAAATAAAAAGATTGATTATTCTCTCCATTGATTTTTAATGTTGAAAAGGCTAGACTATAATGAAAGAATACCCATTTTATCCAAAATTTATTGAACCCAAGCTTCAACAAGGCAACGAATTAAAAACTCCACTCAATTAATTCAAAAGCCTTTTCAAAATCAAGGAATAGGAACATTAGATCCCAATCATTTTCCATGGCCCACTCCATTGCTGCTTGTGCCAAAAAGCTTTTGTTGAGGATATTTCTACTTCCCACAAATCATGTTTGATTAGGATAGATGATATCTAGTAAATGAATCTGAATCCTTTTAACCAATAACTTGGGAAACATTTTGTAAATGCTACTAAGTAAAATAATTCAATTCCCTATTTTTGCATAGTCACCATTATGTCCAAGGGCTTTACCACTTGGTAGCACGGTGATGGCAAATTTCATTTCTTTTAGAATGATTATTTTAATGAAATTGTGATTCATGGACTCAGTTATTCTTTGTAAAACACATTTTTCCAACATTTGGATTAGGCACTTACAACCTCATCACCAATCAATTTTATTGTGTAAATCCTTCCATAAAAGGAGGAAATACCACTCTAAAAGTGTTACCTAAGTGGAAAAAATTGACTTTCCTTCAACTAACTCTTTAATTACAATTTTATTTTGCCTATTTTACTGTCAATGAACATACTATAACATGTATTTCCATACTTCATCAAGCTTGCTATAAAATTATGAAAAGATTTGTCAAGAGCTGATTGAAAAATCTTTGAAAACAACCTTTGAGAGTTGGAAAGGACTTTTTTAACCTATTCATTTGTGGGTTAACCTACAATTGCAACTTTGCAAGTTGTACCTTCTTAATATGGCAATCAATTTAAGCCCCCTTCTTTATTAAAGCTCCTTTGAAAGTTGCTCATTTGAGAGCATCACCCTTTCCATAGTTGTTTTGAACCAAGATGCATAATTAGTAGTAGATTGTGGCCTTGTTTTGCATTAGCCCAAACATCCAAAAGGTTTTGGTTAAGTTTCCAGTTTTGAAGAAAAATCTATATCACACTTAGGAAATCTTGTAGGAAATCATGTATTTCATAAATCTTTATGGTATAATCTTTAGATACCCAACAAATCTAAAAATAATTGGTATATAAAAATAATTCCAAATCTAAAAGTTAATCTTATTTTAGCCATTTTACATAAGGTGAAGTTTGGTTTTTTCAATGTTGTGGTGGAAAAGCTAACAAGAAATTACCTTGTATTGTCACTTTTAAAAACGGTTTATGAGATTTTAATTTTATAAGACTTTTCATTTGAAATATTATTCACAAATAATTTTGTATTTCATATTTTTCATATTTTAATTTGGAATGAGTAACATTCCATTTTTTTTATATCCACAAATAAAAAATGATGATTTGTTTTTATATTTCTAACTTGGTAAATACAAATAATAATAATATTTTTACTAACTCCTTTTGATGACATCGTGATCAAATCTTGGGGTCAAATCAATCCATTACTGTCTACTAATAAGTTACTATCTATTGGTAAATAATCCAATCACAAGTCTTTTGATATATGAATTAAAGAGTTCATTGTCCAAAACTTCACCAATTTTGCTTGCAAGGTATGTAAAAATCTTGTTGTTGTAGAATTGATAGTTGAGGTATAGTAATTGAACTTCCACCATGTGAGATAAAAAGAACTTTGTTCCATGAAATGCCACATCAAAATGTGGTTTCCATTTAGAGAAACAAAATACCATTCCCTTGTTCCCAAATTTTTGCTCCATTTGAAAAGGCAACTTTGAAAAGGCCTCTCATTAACAATTTTTGTAACATTTGAAAATGACTCATGAAGTTGGAGCTTCATGTTATCCCGCAATGTTTACTGTGCCACTTGTCCTCTAACAAGTGCCAAATGATCATCCTACACGCTCATTTTGTTTTAGCTTCCTAAAACAACAATCTTGAAACATATTCATGTTTTGAATAGATGATAACATTTTGATAGAACCATGGTTCATGATTTATCAAATGTTTTTTTTTTCAATTTCATGATGTAATTAAAGTGGAAATCATCAATAGGAAGATTTAACCAAATCTAACTACAATATAAATAAGAAAGTAAAACATTTGAAGCATCATTCTATATTTTTGGCCACCTACTTGAACCATATATGGAAAATTTGGTGATTTTATAAAAATATCTAATTGTATTATGATTATTGAAAATCTCAAAAGACATTTGATTTTAACACTTTTAATTTTTTAATTGTGCTATTTGGTTATATACATCTAGCAAGAAAAAAGGTTAACAATTTCACATAAAATTTATAATTTCATCCATTTGTAGATTAAATATATGTGATGTTTAACATACTATAGTTTGACATTAGTGTCTTATGTATATGTTCACATCCATGTGTTAAGGCCTACACCTTTGAGTGAACCAACACTTACATTGGTGAGAATTCCAATTTTTTGGGGGTTTCTTTTAAATTAAATATTATACATATCCCATTATAACATTAAATTAGGGCTTCATAATCCAAATTTAACATTTTAAAGGTTAAATATAGCCCTTAGGAGGCCCTCATTGAAGAAAGTGAAGTTACCAAGTTGAATTTCTTGTTGATGCATAGAGTGGGAAATTTAAGGTTGTAAAGGAAAAAAATAAGAATAAAAGATTGATGGCTAGAACCATCACAAGGGAGACAAAAAGGGAAGGCCAAAAGATGAACAACCTGCAAGAACCAAAAAAAGAGAGAGAGCTAGTCCCTTTCACGGTAGGAAGTTATTTCACCCATGGCTTCTTTAATGTCACCTACACACAAATTGTGAGATCTAATAATAATGGGAGGTCTAAAATGCGCATCACTCGCCAACGTAATCTTCCATTTTATAGGTTAAAATATGTAAAAAAATAATATTAACAAATTGCCTAAAAAATTGAATGTAAAAATACAAGGATAAATGACCTCCTGATTGTTTATTATGGAAAAGACGGGCACAATACCTAATGAAATGATCCATATCATGCTCGGGTGCATGATGCACTTCCATGGCCATTGGAATAAAATGGTGCCCTTCATGAAGCCCTTTATACTTGTGGATTTTAACAATGGTGTTAAGTTTCACAATTGCACATGTTAGTCAATTAATGACATTTGAAGCCATTGTCTCCTATGTCAATTCAGTAACCACCACATTGACAATGAAAACTTGGTCCTTTTGGGTCATGTAGAGATCGACTCATAATGAATCACGTGACATAAGGGTGTACCACTACTTTTTCCATACAACATGCCCACTTTTTCGTGTGAGGGCATACATGACATCTTGGATGGCATCATGTGTGCCTATCCATTGACCTCCAAATGGGCAACTAGCTAAGTGCATGCTAGATGCGTCCAACTTGTGTCCACAATCACATGTGAGAAAATTAAATGTTGAAGGTTAAATCAAACCAAGACAAAAATGCAATGCTAAGGTGAAAGTAGAGTGTGCAATGTGAAATGAACAAATATATAACTTAACAACCAACCATAGCCCTGCCCCCTTGCCCAAACAAGAACGAATTTGAACTCTGGATGCTGAGAAAATGGAGTCATCTTCCAAGATGGACCTAAGGGATGTGCTATGGTGGAAGTCCATCAAAGATGCTTGTAGATTTGGGGTGTTGGTAATTGCCATACTTTTTTAAAAAGGTGCATATTTTTAACTATAGGAGGAAGGCCATTTCATGCTACGTGTAAGCATGATTGAAGTAGATGTGGGCCCCTTTCAACCTAAGAAACATATTCCTCCAAAATGGGTCAATCAAAAATATGAAACCTAGAGCACAAATATGGAACCACCAAAGCCCAACTCCCTAGAAAAGTAGATGGGGCATAATCTTCCATAAAAAGAAGGCTTATACCATTAAAAATATTGGTAATCAAGCATGATGCCTCGTTAAGGGGCCCTGAAAAGACTCCCATGATTTTGGACCTATAATGTCCCTACATACTTGCATAACTCTATTGTCGAAACTCACCAAAAGAAATAGGAAGGAATAAAAATGAGGCATTGTTCATGTGAAATAATAATGTTGACGAACTACACATAAAGACAAAATGCCTAAAATAACTTGAGCGTATTATAGGAGAGGAAGATTATTGTTATGCATCACCTCTTTAGATAAAATTTCATCCAAAAAATGCGTGGCAAAGTTTTGCAAACCCATTGGCACACCCAAAATGCATAAACCATTTGTGACGAAGGTGCAACCTTGAAGAATTTCTATGCCTAAAGAGATCTTTAATGGACTTTAAAGCTTGCACTTTGAAATTTTGACCTTAAGCCCAACTAGGGCTAATTGGGTCGAAAGGTGGTCAAAGGCGGGAGTAATCTCATTCAAAAGCCCCATGATGTGGGTATCATCCACTTGGGATGGAAAAATGTAGTTGGGGGCCCACGCAATGGTTTTTAGGAGATTTCGATAATGGGCCAAAACAAATAAAAGACCTCGTAGGGGGTCACCATGCCTCATGCTTGAAGATGATTCAATAATGGTGACCCCTTCCACATGCCGCCCATGTTGGTAATAAATAAAAGAATGAACACCATAAAACAACCTGGTAAAGGGGACAATGCTTGCCAAAGGGCCTCCGACATCACACAATTTTTTAACAATAATAATTGGAGAAACGTTATTAAAAACATTTTTGATGTCAACTTGCATCATAACCCAATCAGGGTGTAGGTTGAAGAGGGTTTGGATGCCAAACGGGATGGCTTCACAACCTTTAAGGGTTGAAATTCCAAATTGGTGGGGGGATAGGTGCTTATGAAACAGTCCCCAAAGCTGTAGGACAATGGAACGACTAATGTCGAAAAAACATTTTGCTCACGGTAATAAGACGAAGACCACCGGTGTCCTTTGCCATTACAAACAATTTGCTAGCCCCTAGCACTAGGGCCACCAACTTAGGGATATTTGCACGAGCAACAACAATAGCAACCTAGAATAATTTTGAAAACCTTAAGGATGAATATTTTGGTACGAAGCATCCCAAGAGATGTTAATCTACCATCCCATAAAGCCCATTGAAAGATAAATGGGGAGCAATGGTTAAGGCTTGGGCAAATAGAATCCCATCTAAAACAAAAGTGTGTTGAGGTTGATAGTCAAAGTAAGGTGGAGGGACAAGGTTTGAAGGAGGGGGGTGCAATTGGTGTAAGGTAGCAATGATGTTTTTTGAAGGAATAATTAGGGCCCTGGGTTGGAGAGCTTTGGCAATGCGATTGTATTCATCAACTCTCCCTAACATTAAACATCGACAAAGACGAGTGCTCAAAGAATCTTCCCATGAGTGGAGAGAATGAGGCACACATGAAGCATGTGAAGATTCCTTCTAAAAGGAAGACCGGTCACCCACCATAAACCTTTTGAAATGAACATAAACCTTTCATTGACCTAAACGACCACCTGACCACCTAAAAGTGCATTCACATTTGATGTTAAGTTGATGTTAAATGAAAATCTAGGTGGCATCCTAGTTGACACTCCATGTTAAATGGGTGATAGCTTAATGTTAAGTGAATGTTAGCTTAACATAAAATCTTCATGATAAGTAGAATTAAGTCCCAAATTACTAGCATGATGTTAAGGGACTCAACTATAAAGACCCTAATACCAAGGGTGAATGCACCTTAAGTCCCATGGAGCATGGGCATATCTATGTAATGCAATGTCTGCTGCTCATCTCCTTGGTTGTTATGTAAGGGAAGGCTATGCTATCATTGCCTTCTGCCCTGGACCTGGGGAACACCCTCGGTTCACAAGACACAAGGCCTTCACAACAATGCCTTCCCTTAAGGTGCATTCACACTTGGTGTTAGGGACTCTAGTATTGAGTCCCCTAACATCATGCTAGTCATTTAAGACTTAAACCTACTTACCATGAAGATTTTATGTTAAGCTAGCATTCACTCAACATTAAGTTATCATCTATTTAAGATTGCATGCCACCTAAGAAGCCACCTAGATTTTTGTTTAACACCGACTTAACATCAAGTGTGAAACGCATCTTTACTGTACCCTCTGCCCTAGACCTTGGACTTCACCCTCGGTTCACAAGGTGTAAGGCCCTAAGGGCATCTCCACCCCATTTTGCTAAGAGTGCCTTCCCCTGTACAATATTATGGCTAGGGTATAGGAAGCTTACAATCATAATTCTGTCAAGGGGGAGTGGTGATTTTTTTGTGGGGATTTTTTTTCACAATTTAGACCTGAAAGATTCAAAAGGAAATTTTTTGGTCCCCAATTCCCTACTTTTCAAGAAATGTTTTTGCCAAATTTTTAGAATTTTTTTTTTTCTGCGAGAAAATTTCCTCAAATTTGGACTGGGTTTAAAATTGTTTTTTTTTTTTCGCCCCCAATATTGTGATCTAGTCACACTAGTGATCATCCATATGAGGAATTAGCCAAATTTGGCTACAGCTCAGAGAGGAAAGTAGAAAAATTTAAGAATCCTGCTTTATTTTGACCATCTGGTGGGGACCGACATATTGTCTATACATGGCGATTTCAGAACTTTTTTTCCTTGAAATCTGGTGACTTTTCACAAATTTTTCACAAATAATCCTTCCTATGAGTCACACTGGATTTTCTTGTCGGCCAAGTGGCAAAAATTTGCCAAAAAAATAATTTGCTGACTTGGACACAGTTTTCAATTTTGGGGCAAGTTTTTTGGCAAGTTTTCTTGTACAATTATTTCACAAAATTCTCACCAATTAATGGCAATTTTGGAGATTTTTTTTTTCTAGTGCAAATTCATTAAAAAAATGAAAATTTTTGGGAAAAATTCTCTAAACCTCTAATACCACAAAATTGGGGGAGAAAAATAAAAATAAAGCCCCCAATGGAAACCAAAATGAAGCAAGACAACCCAAATTGAAAGTGTGTAAAATTGAGTTGATTGGTTTAGGAAGACTGGAACTGGAAGCTGTTGCCTGACAAAATGGCACTGAGAAACTGAACTGAAAGGAATGCATGTTTTAGTTGTCATTCTCTACACTTAAGCCTTAGTAGTACTTTTCTTCTTACAATATCAACTACCATAGCCTACAGTCAGTTTCCACATTGACAAAACGAATAATATAATAATATTTTTTTTCAAAAAATAAATTTCTTTTTAAAAATTTAAAATTATAAATATTTTTCCACCATCTATTATAATATTGTGATATGAGTAATTGAAATTATTCAGAATGTAGCTATGATAATTATCATAATTTTCAACATGTCAACTCCTATTTTCACAAAACTTCATTTCACTATTTTGAGGATTATTTGATGACAAAACTCACCTTAGGGTAAGGTAGCAAGCAATGGAATAATCTTGATGCTTTTTGCCACAAAAACAAGTGCAAGGATGATACATGGGTCATCAGTCTTTGTATTTTCTGGGTTGGCCTGTAATTTGAACTTCCGAGGTAATTATTTTATTATTTATAAATGGGATAAATGCTATTATCTACTATGTACTCTTGTTTAATTATGAACTAGTGTGGTCTGTTGCTGCTGGCCCAAGTGTGAATGGGACCTTGATGATAAAGATCAATTGTGAAATTTTATGAAAATTGCTTTTGAAATAATTTACAATGACGAAAATTATTCAAAATTCAATATCTGCTCTCACCTTAGGTCTCAAAATTACAAAACCATCTTGATGAAATCTCCCTCATCAAGGGCTTTTGAACAACATCAAGATCATGCCCCCCTCTTCTCCAAACTTATTTAGTTTTGATTTTATTGAATTTTGAATGACAAAATTGTTCAATATTCAATAGCTCTTGCATTGTAACTCTAAACATTACAAAACCACACCATTGCATCCTTATTCATTTGGGGCTTTTCAACAACATTGAGTGCTAATAGAGAGGGGGGGGGAAGGATATGGTTTGGGAGATCTCAACATGACAAGCAAACAAACAAACTTCCTTAATTAATAGAAAAGGTAATTTTGACATTGATAAATAACTAAACTTATTTATAAATGAAACAAAATGTTCCATGTTAATTTATAAATGATTCTTTTTTCATTTTTTGGTGGCTTCATATATTTGGAGAATGTTTATAATTCTTAGCTCCAAAGTAATAAACTAAAATGAAAACATCCCATGAACAACATCAACTAAGATCAATTAGAAGGAGAAAATAACCCAAGGAAAAACACACACATACACACATATATGGGCCATATAAGTTTTGGTGTCCACCCATGTGATATAACAAAACACATGGAGAAGAGAGTAATAAATAAATAAATAAATAAATAAATAAATACAACCTACCTCCCAGGATTTCAGGTTGAAATACAACACCAGGAAAAATTGCACACATGTAAGCCTACTCAGAGGAGCTCCAACCCATATCCATTTTTGCCACAAGAGGCTTTGGATGGTTTTGGGCCAGCATATGTGCACAGGTTGCTGAGGCTACCAAAAGAAAAACAATGCACAATTCTAACACTGGTTGGCATTGAGTACCTAGTTACATTGGTCCAAGTGGTTTGCTATTACAGTACATAGCTAGTCTCTCATCTTTTGCAGTCCCAATTTTATGCTTATTGGTAGAGCATGGGAACAATAAACTAACCATCTTGGATGAGAGACTTTTATCATTAAAGGCCCAAACATGTGTGAACATGTTTAGAAGATGTTATCCATGGATGAAACTGCCTAGTGCTACAAAGCAAGTAATACCCAGATTGAAAGATTGAAGAAAAGAATTGCACAATATAAAGAATTGGACAATATAAAAAACTCATTTAATAAATAGTGGCCCAAAATGAAATGCAATAAATAGCAACAATAAGAATTTTACAAAATAGGTAGGTAAACGATTTTTGTTTTGTTTTTGGTCTTATTTCACTTTTAAAACATTTATTTATCACCATTTATTATTACTTTTTGTTTTACCCATCTTTTTGTCTCTCTCTCTTTTTTGTCCCTCTTCTCTTTTTCTCTTTCTCTCTCTTCTTTCGCCATCGCCAGTGTTTCTTGTGTCTTCGTTTCTCTTGCAAGTGCAAGTGTTTGCTCCTCTGCTCCTGCTGCTGCTGCTTGCGGTTGGGTGTCGGCTGCTGTTTTGTTCTTTGTATCGCGCTCACTGCCTGTGTGTCTGTCGTCCGAAGTGTTGTTCATCGCCTCGTTGCCTGCCTGTCTGCCTGCCTTTGTGCGTTTGTGCGTTTGTTTTTCTCCGATGTTTTGTTAGTTGAGTTTGGTCGCCTGCCGCTGCTGTTCCTGGCTTTTTGGTGTGCCTGCTCCTTCTTTCTATCGTGTAGAGCATTGGGGTCTTCTCTTGACTGTCGCTGCCTCTGCAAAGATTTTTCCTTTGGTTTTGCCAGTTTTTCAGTTGCGGCGAGAGAGAGATAGAGAGAGAGAGCGTGTGTGTGTGTGGGGGTGCGTGCGCGCGCGCGCGGGGTGGGAGGGGCTTGTGGGAGGAGAGAGAGGAAGGGAGTGTAGCAGGGGGATCGACGGGAGTTTTGGTAGTCTGTTTGTTTTTGGGCTGTTTGTTGTGAAAGCGGAGAGAGGTACTAAGTGTGCGGTTTGTTTGTCATTCAGTTCTCTCTCCCTCTATCTCTCTCCTATCCGTTGTCCTCTCTTCTGTTTGTCTGCCGGGGACGTTTGGGACGGTTTTTGCCGCAGTTTGTTTCTTGCAGGATAAATTTTCTTGTCATGTGCAAGTGATTCTGTGTTTGTCTTTGCTCCAGTTTCGTGGTTCCTGCTTGTATCATTGTTGCGTAGAAAAAGCAGCAGCAGCAGCAGCAGCAATGTGTTCTTAGTGTTTGTGCGTTTTTTTTTTCCTTTAGTTGTCTAGAGTTTCCGACAGCGGTTTTAGCCGTGCTCTTCTGTCGCAGCTCTCTTGTGTAGCGCTCTGGTCCCCGTTACTCGACACCGTTCGTGAGGAGGACTTAATAATAGAAGCAAAGATGGTGGTGACCGGAGGCAATCAGTCGGGCAAGGGAGCGAAAGGACTGTTGATGGGAAAATCCACCGACGCTGCAAAGGACAAGAAGAAGCCGACATCCAGGTCCTCTCGCGCCGGCCTTCAGGCATGTTATTACTCACTCTCTTTTGTTTTTGCCTCTCTTGCGTTCTGCTGTCCAAGCTTGCCGCACTTGGATTGCAACACATTGCAAAACCAAGTCTGTTGCATTTTGCCTTCAGGCACGTGTTCCTCCCCCCTAATACACAGCCTCAACCGCACATATACAATCTATCCTCTGTTGTTTCTGTTTCTGTTTCCTCCTTCATGCCATGACAATGCCATGCCCTTCCGGAGAATGTCAAAAAGCTTCCTAGCCAATGTGTTCCCCCTCCATCTGCATGCATACAATCTATCCTCTATTTTCCCTGTTTCCTCCATGTCATGACAATGTCATGCTCTTCTGGAGAATGTCAAAAGAGCTTCCTAGCCGATGAAAATCTGTGCATGCTATGGTCATCGATATGCTGCTGAAGTCGGCTGATTGTCAACAGATTTTTTCCCCCAGATCAAAATTCTTTGTTACTATCACAAAAGCTTCCTTTGAATATGATGTGCTAGAGTGCACTCATCATGGCATAGCTGGAACCCTTCTGCTAATGTTCCTCCTGCTGGATACTGGGTAGATATCCTCAACCAGGATCACTTCAAGTTTCTTGACACAACATCTTCATTTGTTTGAGGAAGAAACTCTTGCTGTTACTCTAGGGGGAAGTAGCAAGGTCTTGCAGAAGAGATAAATGTGATTAATTCATTGTGGCAGTAGATCTGTCGGCCAGATGGAGTCAGGTGTGCAATGCTTGTCAGCATGAGCAGAACAGGGGGACAACCATAACATTTAGTCTTCTGCTGCTGCACTTTGTGATTGATCAATGTTTTTCTTCCAATTCTATTGCAAGTCCAGCTGTCGTGTAACAGTGTCAATGGGATTACTCTTTGATTCTGCTTGCTTGCATTGTAGGCTTGTGGCACACTTTGCCAGTTACTTCTGTTTTTGCAGAACAATGTTGGGGGATTTGTTGCACAGGGTCTGATAACCCTTATAGTTGTTGTGCCACCCTGTTGCAGTTTCCAGTGGGGCGTATCCACAGATTGTTAAAGTCACGTGCAGCAGCTAATGGAAGAGTGGGAGCAACAGCGGCTGTTTACTCAGCAGCGATTCTTGAGTATCTCACAGCTGAGGTGTTGGAGCTGGCTGGCAATGCAAGCAAAGATCTAAAGGTGAAACGAATTACACCACGGCATCTGCAGTTGGCAATCCGTGGAGACGAAGAGCTTGACACTTTGATCAAGGGAACCATAGCTGGGGGGGGTGTCATCCCGCACATCCACAAATCCCTTATCAACAAGTCTTCAAAGAAGGATTAAAGCAGCTGGGTTTTTTGGTTTCTGTGGTCCAATGCCAAAAAAAAGGGGTGGAGAGTTTTCTATGCATCACTACTCTTCACAACTTGATGTGATTATATGGACCAAAGAAGGAAAGGTGCATACCGAGTTTCTTTCACCACCTTTGTTCAACATTCTTTCTTGATGAGGAGTGGCAGCTAGATACACTAAGCAAAACAGGTCAGATAGATAGATAGCAGAGGTTGACTAGGTGTATACAATGGTGGTCATGTGCATGAGAGGAAGCTGAGCAAGTCAAGATTCAGACAGATTGCTATGTCTGTGGGTTTGGGTTTAGACAAAGCATCCATTAGAGCTGATTCCCAAACTTGATTGTTTGAGCTTAAGCAAAGCACTTGCTGTGGTTCCATGAACAGTAAACTCCACCTGGTGTACCTTGAACTTGTGGAGAAAGTAGCAGTTCTGTCTTCTGGGTGTTTTTCCACATTCCACAAAACTCTGCAGGATTTCTCTTAGTACACATTCCACTTGTGTAGATGTTGATTTCCAAATCCCTTTGTTGTGCTATTTATCATCTTTTAAGTTGTGCTCAAATCACCCGCATCCTGAACTCATCTTTTTCATTGGAAATTGCTCATGCTTGGGCCACAAGATGGATTGTTTCGTGAAAGTTTACCAGGCTCAAATCTCTTGGGAAATCTCCCACTATGTTTTGGGAAACTTATCATGTTGGCTTTCTATTGTTGGATTTGGTTGTAAAACTATTAATAAAGACATTTGGACAATTATGTAATGAGGAAAACATGAATGGCTGAGCTAGACCTAAACAAATATCAAATGCATGGACGCAAATATATCTATTTGTGCAACTGAAGTGATTAAGAAGTGCACATGTGAAACATGTCATTTTTTCTTAAATCATCTCAAACTTCTTAGTTTCAAATGACAAGGAGATAAGGAGCATGTCCCAAGTTTTGGAGGCTTTTGTTGCCATATAATTAAGAGTTGTGCCATTGATACCACTTGACAAGTTCCTAAGGGCGTGGAAAGTAATGCTGAAGCTGATTAAGATATCTTGAACTAAAGTTAAATGAGTTGAAGGATTGCATTCATTTGATGAATTTCTTTTCATCAATACTGATTGTTAAAATCATTAGCTCAATCAACAATACTTCAAGGTCAACCTACTTTGAAACCTGATATCCCACAAATCAATCAAGGTTTTTTTAATATTTGAACTTTAGTATGTTTGAAAATCTTGTTGAAATGAATATCTTAATTTGTTCATCTCCAGTAATTCCAACATACAAGCCAACCATTTTGGTTTTCCGTAGTTTCTCATTTTTAAGCTATTTCAATTACCAATTTCTTGTGTAGTGAAATGCTGAATATTTCGTCTAGTAAAATTAAAAACGATCTCTATATCATGACATGCGATAATTAGGGTTCCAAACAGCATTGGCATTGGATTGGTCCCAATCTAAACTATTATGTATTTTCTTTATAAAAACAGGGTCAAATACATGGAGAAAGGGAATTAATAAATAAAGTTAATGGGAAAATGAACCTCTAACGTTAGAATTGAAAATATAACATTATGGCTTTGTACATGCTGATAGCAATTCCCTTGTGCTGGTCAATTGGATTTTGCACTCTCAAAGGGTTTACTGTCAATTAGGATGATGGTCTGAGTCAATTGAAGCAAGTCCATGATTACTTTATATCAAACAGAAAATGGGCAATTTTCCGAATCCAAGTTGAGATTTTATGTGCATGTAGTCTTTTGTGTCCCATTTGACCAAAGTTTGGGAAAGCCATCTCAATCTTGGCTCTGTTTGGGTATTGCAGAATCATAGAGAATTATCTGCCACCAGTTCTCTCAAACCCATTTGAGTTTCCCTGATCCTTTCCATAGAAGTTGTTAACCAGCTCAGAAGAAGAGAATCTGAGCAGCCATCCAATTCATGACCCAGCTCACTAGGCACAAATATTAACAGTTATCAAGTCTATGAAACTCCTGGGAAAACAAGACAACTCGTAGATATTCCTTGCTCAAAAAAATGGTACATGTATTGTTGAAGAGATGCACAAAACGCCCCATTCCAATCCCAAATGTGCTTCCCTGTAACAGTGGATCTTAGTTTTCAAAAGATATTACCAGCTCTGCATTTGGATCTTCTGTAAAGCCTTTCAAACAAACTTGGGAGCACATAGTTTATGTGTGGTGTCATCATGGTCATCACACTGAATATGCACATATTCATGTCTCCCAGTATCTACCATATCCACTAAATGGTCATCCTGCATTCACCGTCACTCCCAGTGTCACACATTACATTTTATTCAGTTGATTATCACAAATTCTATAGATTTGGCACAAAATGTGAAGGGAATAATCTCTCTTCGCTCCAACTTCCACCACATCCCCAGCTCCACACAGAAAGACAATAGTATTATAACATACTTTGACACAAGAAACAAATTTTGCATGCAACAATCTCTGGTTCCCCTAGTGAGGAACCCAGCTAAATAACAAAAGTTGGATTATCAAGTTCACAGCCCTCACTTCCCGTGAGAATACATTCCATACATGTAAGTAGGTACCACTCATGAGCATTGCTCATTACTGGTTACAATCACAAGCTTGAGTAAGACAAGATTGATTACCTTGACCGATAGATGGAAGAGTGCATCATCTACAACATCCCTTTTGTAATGGGTCAACTGTGTGACATTGGTGGAGCAAGCTAGGAAGGTTGAAGCAAAAATTGGAGTACCATGGGGTGCAGATTGCACGTGGGGTTGTTTTGGTTTGAACTCAGAGAATTTATTCTGCTATCTTCAAATACATCACATGCCCAGAAGACTGAATCTAAGTAAGCAAAAGAATAGGAGAAAGAAAGCACAAAGTTAGCACTCGAATGGGTTGCAGAACTAGATGCAATTGACTATGAATAATGTGACTACCTGCCATGATTCCCCGGCGATTTCATCAACTCCCAACAATGGGTGCAGATAAAAGTATACTGCTCAAAAAAATCTGTTTCCTCAATGTCTGTAACATTTCTGGAAAGAACGGGAAGACTCAGTCATGATGTTGACAAGTTCTCAATTATTAGCTCCAGATCCATAAGGATGTTGACAATGTCAATGGGAATTCCCATTTGTTCTCCAGCAACATGTCCAAGTGATGTGGTTAATCAACCCCATTTCCAGAGTCTTCCTAACAGAGAAAATTTGAACTTCTTTGTCAAACATCATAGGCAAACTTGACAATTTGGTACCCATTTGTGGGTATTTTCCGAACATGCAAACAACACACAAACTAGAACTAGGATAATTCTCCTACCCCATTGGCACTATGTTCCACATGCTTGAAATCCATCCTCTGCAGCAGCACTGGGGGATTAAGTTCCTCTTGGTGCTGTTTTGAAACAAGCACAATGGTCTGTAGTCTGCACCCCGCATGTTCCATACCTTATTGGCTTCCACAATTTGGAGAATGGGCATGTGGATTTTGAACTATGATTTGGTTGGGTAGACTCATGAAAACATGTACATTGTATAAGGGGACTAAAAAGACGCAAAAAACAAGTGTAAAGTGACAACCTCAGAGTAGGGAGGTCTGGTACAAAGCACCCGCCCAAGGTGGAGCCAAGGGG
>Ga0209208_10002482_pt1 | contig 26458 bp, 20 predicted proteins | sample S1TSphfallax_3_FD_187694 | JGI IMG/M metagenome (GOLD analysis project Ga0209208, IMG submission 187694) | Host-associated microbial communities from peat moss isolated from Minnesota, USA - S1T2_Fd - Sphagnum fallax MG (SPAdes) (version 2) | ecosystem: Host-associated > Plants > Peat moss >...
ACCCGGCGGATCCGCGAGGGCGGTCAGGGGATGATGAACTCCGCGATCCCCATCATTGCGTTGACGGCACATGCGCTCGGCAGCGACCGGGACAAGTGCATCGCTGCCGGCATGAACGATTACCTTTCGAAGCCCATCGACGCGGCACGCCTGCAAGCCGCGCTCACCCGGGCCGTCAACGGCGTGAGACCCGCGGTGTCCGCCAGACCTTGAATCCTCTTGGGATCGGGCGGATCAACCTCGCGAGCTCAGCTCCCGCGAGTGAACGGCAGCGGGCACGGGCGGTGGAGATGGGTCAGGCGCGCTTGCCGCGTCCTTTCATCATTCTGCTGGGCGAACGCCTTTCTTGAAGCAACGGCGCTGCTCGATGTCTTTTGGCGGGTGGTCGAATTTCCGGCGGCCTAGCGCCGGAATAGTTGAAAATCCGGTGCTATGTGCGGTACCGCACCGACCTGAGCTGAGAGCCCTCCATAGCATGATGTTCCGCGCTCCGCCGCGTCGCGGCTCATCTCACGAGGGGCACATGCCGGATCCTGCCTTTTTTCGTCGAATCGGTCCGTTTCGACTGGAGCATCTGGCTGAACACGTGGGTGCGCGTCTGGTACGCGGCAATTCGGGCTCGGTGGACATGGATGATGTGGCCGAACTGGAGAAGGCCACCGGGCGCAATATTTGCCTTTTCGCCGAGAGCGCTTATCTACCGGCCGTGAGGCGGACTCGAGCGGGCGCGGTCGTGACCACGCCGGCGCTGGCGGGTTCGGCCGCATGCCTGATGGACATGCTTCTGGTGGATCAGCCGCGGCTGGCCTTTGTGATGATCCAGCAGGTCTTTTATCCTCCGCCTCCGCTCACTGCCTGGATTGCGCCGCAGGCGGTCATCAGCGAGCGGGCAGAGATCGGCTCGGGCTGCCGGATCGAGCCCGGCGCTGTGATCGAAGCGGAAGTTCGCCTTGGGGCGGGCTGCCATGTGGGCACGAATGCGGTGATCGGGAGGGGGGTGTCGCTCGGCGCCGGCTGTTCGATCGGACCGAACGTGACGATGAGTCACACGCTGGCGGGTGCGCGAGTTCACGTGTTCGCCAACGCCGCGATTGGACGGCCGGGATTTGGGTTCGTCGAAACGGCCGGCGGCGCACTGCGCATCCCGCAACTCGGTCGGGTGGTCATTGGCGACGATGTAGAGATCGGTTCTGGCTGCACCGTGGATCGCGGCACGCTGGGCGATACGCGCATCGGCAGCGGCTGCAAGATCGATAACGGCGTGCAGATCGCGCATAACGTGACCATGGGCCAGGGATGCATTCTAGCCGGGCACGTGGGAATTGCCGGGAGTGCAACCATCGAGGATTACGTCGTGATTGGCGGCGGAGTGACCATCAGCGATCACGTGAGGATCGGCAACAGCGTGCAGATTGCCTTCGGTAGCTGCGTCATCCGCGATGTGCCGGACCGGACCGTGGTGGGTGGCTACCCGGCGGTGGCGGTGCGGCAGTGGCACCGTCAAACCGTAACAATTGCCCGACTGGCGCGGCAACGGTGAGCCCGCCGATCTGCTCACCGGCGGGAGTATAATTTGCGGCGAAATCCCCGCAGGAGTCGACGATTTGCTCGCCGCAGAAGCATCGCCCGGTCTAGATGGTCTCGTGCGCGAGTTGCTGTGGTCATTCGACCACAGGACATTGGCCTCGATCCGATCCTGGTGGCCGACGCCGACGCCAATTCGATCCGAGCTGCTCGCCGCGTCGGCAGCTCCAACACCGGCGGCACCGCCCGCAGGCCCGCCGCTGCCGGTACTCGACTGGCTCACCCTCATCGGTACGGGCCGGCACGACTTTGCCGGCCCGCTGATCGACGCACTGTGCCGGGCCGCGCCTTCGCTGACCTGGCGTCAGACCTACACGCTGGCCGATATCGGCGCCGAATTTCTGCGAAATTACGGGTACACGGAGATCGTCGGTCCGACCGCACCGCGCTACTCGCAGAGCCTTGCCTGCGGGTTTCTGTTGCTCGGTCCGCAGACTCACTATCCCCGGCATCGCCACGAAGCCGAGGAGATCTATGTCACTTTGAGCGGCGAAGCCTCATGGTTCCAGGGAGACGGCGTGTGGCGGCAACGTCCGCCGGGCACGGTCATTCATCACGGCAGCGGTGAGCCCCACGCCATGCGTACTTCGATCGATCCGTTGCTCGCACTTTATGTGTGGTGGGGCGCCGGTCTTACGCAAACAGCACGACTGGATGGCGCATGACACGGAGCCACGGGAGTGCGCCGACCCGCATCGGGTATCCGCTGCTCGGGCGACGGCTGCTGACGGCTGCTGACGGCTGCTATACGCTCTCCTTGAGAACGGCCTCGAACGCTTGAATCCAATCAACATTACAGGGAGTCACTCATGAATCTGGTTATCTGCAAGACACCGATCAGCGCGTTGGTGGCAGCGGCGGCGTTATTCCTCGGCGCCGGGATCGCATCGGCGAAAGATGTCAAGGTCAGCCTGGTCGGCAGCGAAGAGACGCCGCCGGTCACGACCGCCGCGACCGGGACGGCGGACATCAAGATAGGCAAGGACATGTCGGTGAGCGGCAGCATCAAGACCACGGGAATCGACGGGACGATGGCGCACATCCACGTGGGCGCTCCGGGAGAGAGCGGACCGGCGATCGTCACCCTCGAGAAAACCGCACCGGGTGTGTGGTCGGTTCCCGCGGGTTCGAAGCTCAGCGACGAGCAATACGCAAGCTTCAAGGCGGGTAATCTCTACGTGAACGTTCATAGTGCCGAGCACAAGGCGGGCGAGATTCGCGCCCAACTCAAGCCTTGATCGACCAAGGCATTTTGCGCTGCGCATTGAGATCCTGCGCTTTGCCCGGATCAAGCGGTCCATTGCAAGGCATGTCGACTACCGGCTGAGGCAGCGCCTGAAGCGCTCATCGACGCGCGCGGCGTACCAGGCCGTAGTCAAGTTCCGCGTAATCTTGGGGCTCTGAAGTTTGATGTGGGGGATGATCGCACGTGGCAAGGGATGGCCCGCCGATCGTTCTGCCAACGAGAACACCTGCCGGTATAGCGTCGTGCGATCGAAATCCTCCGCTTTCCCTTTGAGCAGCGCGCTGTGGATGGCGTCGTCTGTCAAGTCGAGCCGGGCGGCGATCGCGCGCGCAGCGAGTTCGGTGCTCCCCGGATGGCCGGTGTCCGCATCGCGCGGCAGCAGCGCACCGTCCAAGCCGAGCGCAAGACCCGAGAGGCTGCGCAGCGCGCTCTGGAACGCCGCGTTGCGACTGGCATACTGCCCGGCATTGTAGTCGGCAAAGCGAAACTCGTACCGATTCTCATAGGGCGCGGCATAGGCCAGCAAGTGCGCGACGCCGAAGTAGACGCTTCCCCGACGGGTAAACGCCTCGTCGGCCAGGGTGGTCTTGATCGGATAGGGATAGGGCCTGGCCGCCGCGTACCGCGCGACAAAGGCGACGTTCACTTGCATCGGACCGCGTGTCCTGATCGGATTGCGATCCGCAAAAAGTGTCTTGCCCATCGGCACCAGGCTGGTGAAATCCTCGAAAATGTCGCTCAGGTCCTTTTCCGTTTTGGCCGCGTTGATTCGTTCGCGAAAGCTTCGGCGGTTCGAGGAGGGCAAATCCAACGCCGCGTCCACGAGCACTCGCGGAACCCCCGCGTCGGCAACACGCCGGTCGATTTCGCGCCAAGCGATCGCCGGCAATCCGGGAATGACCGGGTTCACCTGGAAACCCGATTCCTGTTCGATGACCGCTACCACGGCGCATATGTTTTCCCGGCTTGCGGGCAACGCTTCAGCGGTAAAGGCGGCATCGATATCCGACACCCAGCCGCTGCGATCCGGCAGCTTGCGCGGCAGCGATTGATCGATCGATTCGCGGGATGCGGCGGCGTCGTACACCAGGGGAGCGGGCGGCCGGTTGGCGCAGCCTGCCAGCCACGACAGAATTAACGTGCACAGGGCGAAGCGCCTGGCTTTCTTGCCCATCAGCCTCATGCAAATAGGCTCTGCGCATCGATCAAGAATTTTCGCCGGTCCACGCGTTGCTACAGCATCATCCATCGACCGCCCGCCCGGGAACTTTCCACTGCTGCGGCGATGAAGCGAAGGCCACGCAGCCCATCGTGCACGGTGGCGTAATCCTGATGAGGCACTTCGCCCCGATCTAGTCGACGGATATCGGCAATAAAGTTCCGATAAATCACCGCCAAGGCTTCCAGAAAACCCTCTGGATGCCCCGGCGGGATGCGCGAGGCGGCTCGTGCGGGTTCGGTCAGGTAGCCGCTGCCCGTGTGAAGGGCCTGCCACGGCTTGCCGGCGGGCTTGTAAATGAGTGAATTCGGATCCTGTTGCTGCCATTCGAGGCCGGCTTTGTCGCCGTACAATCTCAGCGTGAGGTTATTATCTTCGCCGCAGGCGATTTGTGAGCAAACGAGCGTGCCCCGACCCCCGTTCTCCAGGCGCACCAGCATATTGGCGTCATCGTCGAGGGCGCGACCGGGCACGAATGTACTCAGCTCAGCGCAGAGTGCGGCGATCCTTTCGCCTGTGGTGAAATGCAGCAGATTCTCGGCGTGCGAACCGATGTCGGCCACGCAACCGCTGACGCCGCTCTTTGCGGGGTCCGCACGCCACGCCGCCTGTTTCGAGCCGGTGCGCTCGATGGGATCCATCAGCCAGGATTGATTGTATTCGACCATCACCTTTCGCAATTGTCCGATCTCACCTCGGCGAATCATCTCGCGCGCCTGGCGCACGGCGGGATAGCCGGTGTAGGTATAGGTCATGGCGAACAGCGTCTTGCCGCGATCGACCAGCGCCGCCAGGGTTTCGCCCTCAGCGACGGAAAGGGCCAGGGGCTTGTCGCAGACCACATGGATGCCGACGTTGAGAAACGCCTCGGCCACGGCGTGATGGAGGTGGTTGGGCGTGGCGATGATGACGAAGTCGATGCCATCGGCCCGTTGCGCCTCGGTCTCTGCCATGACGGCGAAGGATTCGTAGTGACGTTCGAGATACCAGGCTGCTGCGCTTTCGGCGGCAATGGTTGGATCGGAGGACAATGCGCCGGCGACCAGCAGAGCCTCACCATCCAATTGGGCGGCAATGCGGTGTAACCCGCCGATGAACGATCCCCGGCCACCGCCGACGATGCCCCCGCGCAGCCGTCGACCTGCGACGCTCTTTTGAATGTGGGTCCCCTTCGGGTTCAAGAACGAAATGGTTCGCGTCCGATGCCTTGAACGGGTATGCCTTGCGAAACCAGCACCTCATGCTGAAGCGAATACATGGCCGCGGCTGCCTCGTCGATGGCACGGGTAAAAGCCAGCGATCCCTTGAGTATCGGCGCCAGTTGGTGCCGGTCTTGGACCCGCGCCTTGGGATATTCGTGTTCAACGACGAGGAAGGTGTTGGCCACGTCGATTGCCAGGAGTTCGCGTGCCGCCAGCTGGTGATCGAGCCAGTCCACGGTTCGATTCTGCAGATACGCAAGAGGGTCATGGCGAGCCGTACCCGGCAATTCGTGCTCGGCAAAGACGGTCTGTTTTTTCCAGGCGTTCACGCGATCCTTGGGATTTGAGGAAGGCTCTCCGTCCACCCAATCGCCGCGTTGCAGAGATTGTCCGCCATAGCCCCAGGCCGAGATGCCGCGCGCATCGATCACCTGTCCTTTGACATGGAATCCTGCGATGAGAAACGGATAGTCCCTGTCCTTGAGGTATTGGAAGATCGAGCGGGAATCCTGACCCATGAGAATGGCATGAGAGGGATCGTAATGGATCCGAAACTGATCGCCCACCCGGTGTCGTTCGCAGATGCGGTGCAAGGCAATCCAGGGTCCCGGTGCGTAGGCGATGTTGTTGATCCACCGGTCCGAGATCTGCCAGCCGGGCATCGGGCACTGCTCCACGCGATAAGTCAGCCCCCGGGCCTTGGCCTCGGTCAGCAGAGGGATGAATTCCGCCTCGAACATCTCGAGATTCCCATCCATCTCCAGGTCGGGGTTGCGCCCGACGAACCCCGCCACCGCGTCGGTGCCGAGGAGAACCGCGGCGTCCATCACCCGCAACATGAAGTCGTGTTTTTGACGACGCAGCGTCGCGTCGGCAACGAGCATATTATCGAAGTACCCGAGGTCCGAAAATCCCACGCCCGTGTCCCGCACGGCAGAGAGTATGCGGGCAGCGCGTGAGCCATCGAATCGCCGGCGCAGGTCCAAGGTATTGGCCACCGGGTCCAATAACGCGTCCGCCGGCACGTCGCTCGCGCTCGGGTGCAAGGCGGCGGACAGCTCGATGTGAGGGCACTCGAGCTGCTGCGCAAAGGCCAACCAATCCTCGATCGCCCGGTCCGGGTCGGCGTCGCGAATGCTGCGGGGAGTCAATTCCTGCAGAGCAGCGGTGAACACGCTGAGCTTCATCGGGACCGCGCGAAAGGGTGTGGATCGGTCGATCGGGCTCTTCACTTTTTCAGCGTCCGCGGCCGCCGTCGAGGCGCTCGTTCTTGAAGGAAAATGCAAACAAACAGAACACCAGTGCGGCGAAGGCAGCCGGATAAAGCCATATGATCCGCCAGTCGTGCATTCCCGCTTGGGCATGGGAATCCGACACCAGGCCCGCGAGAGAAAACCCGATCAACATTCCAACCCCGTACGTCGCCATGGTAATCAATCCCTGGGCCGACCCCCGGTAATGAGCGCCGGCCTTGGCGTCGGTGAATATCTGGCCCGACACGAAAAAGAAATCGTAACAGACCCCGTGCAAAGCGATGCCGACGAGCAGCATCCATGCCAGGCCATGGGCGTTGCCGGCCGCGAACAGCGCATAGCGCACCGCCCAGGCGGCCATCCCGGCGAGGAGCGTCGCTTTCAAGCCGATGCGAACGAGACAGAAAGGCATGATGAGCATGAAGAGCACCTCGGAAACCTGGCCGAGGGTTTGCTTGCCGGTCGCGTTACTCACGTGAATCTCGGTAAGAAACTGATTCGCATACTGATAATAGAAGGCGAGAGGCACGCAAATCATGATGGAGGCCAGGAAAAATACGAGAAAGTTTGGAACACGCAAGAGTTTCAGGGCGTCGAGGTTCAAGAGCTCCCAAACGCGGGGCGCCGTCTCACGCTTGGCCGGCGGTGTGGCGGGCAGCGTGAAGCTATAGCCGCCGAGGACGACAGACACGGCGGCGCACATGTAAAACGTCTTGCGCAGCGCTCCCATCGCCAACCCGGCGGTGGAGTCCCAGGCAAAAACATAGCTGATGATGAGGCCCGCCGCGATCCATCCGAGAGTACCCCAAACCCGAATCGCGGAGAAATGTTCCGACGGATTCCGCATGTGTCGAAATGCTATGGCGTTGACCAGCGCAAGGGTGGGCATGTACAGCACCATATATCCGAAGAGGAGCGGGTAGAAGGTCGCAAAGTTCGCGGCATCTGCAAGCCGGTAGAGCAAGGCGGCGCCGAGGAGATGAACCACACCCAGCAGCCGCTCGGCATTCACGTAACGATCCGCGATCAAGCCGACGACGATGGGCGCAATGATTGCGCCCCAGGATTGCGTGGAATACGCGAGTGCGCTTTGCGTGCCGCTGGCATGAAGATTCGCGGCGAGGAAACTGCCTAGCGTGACGAACCAGCCGCCCCAAATGAAGAACTCCAGAAACATCATGAGAGCCAACCGCGCCTTGATGCTGAAGCTCATCGTTTGACCGCGTATGGCAAGGCGCGGGTCGACGCCATGGTCGCCTGGCCGGCTCCCTCACTCGAGTGTGCCCAGGCGCGGTGCATGACGTGTCCGCATGCATGTCCATATGGTCCGAAAGCGTGCACGCCTTCGAGGACGACCCCTTCGTGATTGCGCTCGCCCATCAAACGTCTGCCGGTAAGATCAAAAAAGTAAAGGATTACAATTGTGATGTAATGGATTACATTGTATAACGCGTTTGTTGCCTTGTTCCAGTCTCAAACAACATTGGGGATGCAATGACATTCTTAAGTCGTGGCTATGGGCGCCCTGGCGCCGGTGTGATATGGACCGTGTGCGCAGTCGCGGTCTTCTTCGAGGGGGCGTCCGTGGCACCGGCGATCGCGGCAGGGGATTCGGACGCGCTCGAGGAGATCGTCGTGACGGCGCAGCATAAGGAAGAGAACGTGCAGTCGACGCCGATCGCGATGTCGGTATATACCGGCGATCTGGTGAAACAGAACAACATCACCGATATTTCGAGCTTGTCGACGTTCGCCCCGGATGTGAATTTCTCGGAATCCGAGGGGAGCCCCATTGTCACCGTCCGCGGTGTCTCGAGTCTGGACGTGACTGAGAATGGCGACCCGGCAGTCGCCATCGACACCGATGGGTTCTATGTCAACCGACCCTATGGCCTCGATGCCACGATTTACGATATCGATCGGATCGAGGTGCTACGCGGGCCTCAGGGGACGTTGAATGGCCGCAACGCCGTCGGCGGCGCCATCAACATCGTCACGGCGCAGCCCACGGATAAGTTTGCGGCCTATTCGAGCCTCTCCTATGGCAATTACAACACCCTGAATTTTCAAGGAATGGTGAATTTGCCGTTGAGCGACATCGTGCAATTGCGCATGGCGTTCCTGTCGGTGAGCCATGATGGCTATCGCAACAATTCGCCGCAGCCCGATGCGGACGATGAGGACAACAAGTCGGGGCGCGTCGAGCTTGCGTTCGAGCCCATCGAGAACTTTCACGGCCTCGTGACGTTCCAGTTTACCAATGAGGGCGGGCTCGGCGACTCGCTGCAGAACATTCCCTATATTTATACCTCGACGGGGGCTTTGGACAAGAACCTGCCGCCGGGCATCAATCCCTATACGTTTCCGATCGGAACGCTACCCTCGTTGGCGTTGGATGACCGGGTGGAGCGCTGGAATTTCACCTACGACTTGGGCAGCGTGCTGCTGACCGCGCTCGGCGGCTACGATCATATGCAATGGCATCATGCCTCGGACGAGTCGAGCACGATCAACAACCCGCCGATCAACACCTTCGTGCAAAACGAGTTCCCCGACACCTTCAACGGCGAATTCCGTGCGGCATCGAAGAATGACAGTCCTTTTCAGTGGCAGGTGGGAACGTTCTTCTTCGCGGAACACTCCCACCTGGTGAGTTTCAACGGCGCGCCGACCGCCGACGGCACCTACAACGAGTACTTCGGTTTCGTCTATCGGACCAAGAGTCATTCCTCCGCTTTCTATGGACAGGCCTCGTACCAGCTCACGAGCGACTTGAAATTGACCGCCGGCGTTCGTCACACCAGCGACTTCAAGGGGGAGACGGGCTACTACGGCGATCTGACGGTGGGTCCTTCTTCCGGCTACTCCTATCAGAACGGCAGCGCCTCCTCGAGCAAGACGACCTATCACCTGTCGCTCGACTATGACCTGACGGCGAAGAACCTCCTCTACGCCAAGGTGGATACCGGCTACAAGGCGGGCGGCTTCAACTTCGGCGGTGCTCCGTACAATCCGGAGACCGTCACCTCCTATGAAGTGGGCTCCAAGAATCGTTTCTTCGACGATACCTTGCAATGGAACAGCGCTGCGTTCTTCGAGAACGACACCGCGCAGCAGGTGCAAACCTATGCGTTCCTGTCGAACGGACTGCCGGAAGCGCTGACGGAAAACGCCGGAAAGAGCCGGATCTACGGTGTCGAATCGGACGTCATCGACAAGGTGCCCGTGCTCGGCACGTTGAACGCGACGGTGGACTATTTGCATGCGCGCTATACCGATTTCCTGTCGGTGGCGGATCCGAGCGATCCGAAGGCAACCGGCAACGTACAGTTGGCGGGCAATACGCCGCCGCAGGCACCGACCTGGAGTGCGGCGCTGGGTCTCGAGCATGGCTGGCCGGCTTTCGATGGTACGATCACAGGGCGAATTCAGACCAAGATTCAGTCCTCGGAGAACTTCTCCTTCTACAACTATCCCGACACGGAACAGCGCGGCTATCAGATGTCGGATATGTTCTTGAGTTACGCCCCCACCGCCGAAGGGCCGGCGGGACACTGGAAGGTCACCGCCTACGTCAAGAACTTCACGAACTCCGCGGTATTCTCCACCGCCCAGGAGGACGAGTATGCCTATGCCTACACGTACCAATGGTTTCCGCCGCGGACTTATGGACTGCGCTTCGAGACTTCGTGGTAACCGGCGTGGCTAGGACGGCGCATCGGGACCGGCAGCCGCCGACCATGAACCGACGGGCGGTCCTTGCGGGTGCGGCGGCGTTGACAGCGCTCTGGGCCGGCGGCCCGGCCTTTGCAGCGGGGCCGCCCGCGCTCGGGATTCAGCTCTACACCCTGCGAGAGTTCCTGGCGCGCGACTTTGCCGGGACGCTCGCGGCAATCCGTAAAATCGGCTACACGCAGGTCGAGACGGCGGGCCTTCTGAACGAGAATCCGGGAGCGTTTCGCGCCGCACTCGACACCGCGGGATTGACAGCTCCTTCGGGACACATTTTCCCCAACGCGGCGCAGCCTTTCCTATACAAGATGGCAGCCAAGCAAATGCCGGTCGATCAGGCGTGGGGTCAGATCGACGCGATGTTCGATCTGAACAACATCGAGGACATGCTCAAGGACATGTTCGAGCAGTCCAAGGCAATGGGCTACCAGTACTTGGTGCTCGCTTCCATGGATCCGAAGCTCTTGGAGTCCATGGCCGGCATCAAGACGGTGTGCGACGCGTTTAACCGTGCCGGCGACCTGTGCCGGCAGCAAGGCCTGAAGTTCGCCTGGCATCCACATCTCAAGGATTGGGGCATGGTGGAGGGCAAGCGTGCCGCCGAACATATCCTCGACGCCACCGACCCAAGCCGGGTGTTCGTAGAGCTGGATTTCTTCTGGGCGAAGATGGTGAATGTGGACATCCCGGCGTTTCTGCGCCGCTACAGCGGGCGCGTCCAGCTCGGCCACATCAAGGATCTTGCCGCGGGTGTGGTCGTTCCCGCGGAGGGTTTCAAGGACTTTCCCGAGATCAAGGACGAGTACTTCGAGGATGTGGGTCATGGACAATTCGACTATCGCTCCTGGATTCCACTCGCCCGCAAGACGGGCATGCGGTATTTCTTCGTCGAACGCGACTATTCGCCCGATGCATTACAAAGTGCCGCGCGTTCGTACCGGGCGCTGCATAAGATCATGGCGGGCTGAGCGACCCTGATGCCACGCGGTTAGGGGCTGCTGGGCGCGCCTAAGGACCACCGGGCGCGCCTACGGCCTGCCGGGTTCAATAGTCGCGCGGACTTCCCGTGGATTCGCGAATGATGAGTTGATGCGGCAAGGTCACCGACTTGGGTCTTCGATTGCTCCCACGCAAGATTTCCAGCAGCAGACGCACCGTCTCCTGGCCGATTTGCAGCATGGGCTGACTCACGGTCGTGAGGGAGGGCACGAGGTACTGTGAAAAACGGATGTTGTCGAAGCCCATGACCGAGAGATCCTGGGGTACGCGCAGGCCGATCTTGCGCGCATGATCCAAGACCCCAATCGCCATTTCATCGTTGAAGCAAAAGATGGCGGTCGGTGGTTCCTTGCGTGCCGTCAGCAGGCCGGCACCCGCCAGTCCGGCGGCAATGGAGAAGTCGCCTTGCACGACCGTCAATGTCTTGATCGCGCGCTGCGCCGCCGCCGCCGCCTTGGTGCCCTTGAGACGATCGCGGCTCAAGGGACGGTCGAGACGGCCGGTGATGACGCCGATTTTGCGATGACCCAAAGAGTACAGATAGCGCATGGCTTGTTCGGCCGCGGCCGCGTTGTCGATATGCACGCTCGGCACACCCAGTCGGGGGCTGAACTCACAGCCATTGACGATGGGGGCGGTCGCCTTGCCCTGACGCACGAGATGGCGCAGGGTCTGAGGTAGGCGATGGCCCAAGAAAATCAGTCCCTCCGCCTCTTTTCGCTGTATGAAAAGCGCAAAGCGTTCGTCGCGTTCGTCATCATGACCCGCATCACCCAGGAGCACGGCATATCCCTCGCGGTGTGCGGCATCCTCGATGCCCTGGATGATGAGCGAGAAGAAGGGATTGGCGATGTCGGGAACGATCACCAAGAGCTTGCCGGAACGGAGCGTCCGCAAGCTTCTGGCAGCGGCATTCGGCGAATATTGGAGCGCATCGACAGCCTTCTGCACCCGACGCCGCGTCGCCTCGGAGACGATTTCCGGGTTGCTCAAAGTCCGCGAGACCGTCGCGGTGGAAACTCCCGCCGTGCGTGCCACTTCTTCTATCGTCGACATGCTGTTCCCGAAGAGGTATCTGCCCCCATTCTACCTTGACGCTGGCGGGGCATGTCTGTAGTGTCGAATGTAATGGATTACATTTGTGAATAGGGCAGTCATCGCAGCTCTCGGGCTCATGCTCGCCGCCTGCGGAGGCGTGCCGGTCGCGTCGGCGGACGTTGCCCCGCCCGTCGCCGGGCCGGATTTTCCACGACCACCGGAAGACCCCGCAGCGGTCGCGCGCGGCAAACAGGTCTTCAGCGTCAACTGTGGTTTCTGTCATGGCTCGAATGCCCGGGGCGGTGAGGGCGGTCCCAATCTGTTGCGCTCGCCCATTGTGCTCAACGATCAACACGGCGAGTTGATCGCTGCGATCGTCTCCAATGGGCGGATCGACAAGGGCATGCCCAAATTCAATCTGCCGATGGATTCGATTGCCGACATTGCCGCCTACCTTCACAGCATCAACATCGGTGCGACGTCGGCGAGCTTCAACCCGAAGAGCGTGCTGGTCGGCGATGCCGCGGCGGGCAAGGCGTTCTTCAACGGACCTGGTCATTGCACGAAATGTCACTCGGTTCATAAGGACCTCGCCGGCATCGGCTCGAAGTACGATGCGCCGCACCTGCAGGATCGAATTTTCACTGCCGGCGGAAGCGGGGTGTTCGGCGAGCCGAGCCCGACTGCGCCACCCATCACCGTGACGATCGATATGCCTTCAGGGGAGGTGGTCAAAGGCCGCCTCGTTGACCTCGACGACTTCTATGTGGTGCTTGACGATGTGGACGGACGGCGCAGGACCCTCCGTCGTGATGGGGATGTTCCGCGGGTTCGGGTCGACAACCCGTTGCAGGCCCATCGCGACATGGTGCGCCAATGGGAGGATAAGGATTTGCACGATCTGACCGCCTATCTGGCGACCCTCAAGTGAAGTGGCGTAGGACGGCGCTTGCCTTGAGTCTTTGGGCGCTGCCGGCCCTGGCCGGCCTCCCAGCGCTTGCGGCAGCGGGTGGTCCGCCACCGGCGAGCGGGCCACCACCAGCGGGCGGACCACCACCAAAGGCCGGACCGCCACCCGGTGGCGGGGCACCGCCGCTCACTCCCCTCAAGGATTCCTGGCCAACGTTCTCGGGTGACTATTCGGGCGACCGCTACAGTGCCCTCGCGCAGGTCACGCCCGCCAACGTCAAGAATCTCACGCTCGCCTGGGCGGCGCGGGTCACGGGTGGCATGGATAACGGTGGCGGCGGCATCGCCGCTGCCCCAAGTCCGCCGCAAATCGTCGGCGGCGAAACGAAGGAAGCGGTGACGACGGGGGGGCTTTATTCCTCCGCGCTGCCCGTCAGCATCCGCGGCGCCATTCTCGAAGTCAATGGGGTGCTGTATGCCTCGGCGCCCGACAATGCCTGGGCCATCGACGCCCGAACCGGCACGGTGCTGTGGCACTTCTATTGGAAGACCAAGGGCGGCACGCACACGTCCAACAAGGGGATGGCCATCTACGGCGATCGGTTGTTCCTCGAGACCGCGGATGATTATCTCGTCGCCCTCGATACACGGACGGGCAAGGAGTACTGGCACAAGGAGATTGCGAGCTTCGCCGAACAGTATTTCTCCGAAGCGGCACCCATCGTCATCGGCGAGCACATCCTCGTGGGTACGGGTAACGATGCCGATGAGCCCGGCGCCTTGCGCTCGCTCGATCCGATGACCGGCGAGTTGCAATGGGTATTTCATACGACGCCCATGAATGAGGGAGATCCCGGCCTCGATACGTGGCCCAGTCTCGAGGCCGCGCGGCACGGCGGCGGCAATATCTGGACCGCCGGTGCCTATGACCCTGACACCCACCTCTATATCGTCGGTACGGGCAATCCGACGCCGGCCTACGGTTCGAGCGCGCGACCGGGCGACAATCTCTTCACCTGCTCGCTCGTTGCCATCAACGTCGATACCGGCAAAATGGCCTGGTACTACCAAACCTCGCCGCATGACACCCATGACTGGGACTCCTCGCAGACGCCCGTCCTGGCCGATGGAGAGTGGGGCGGCAAGCCGCGAAGACTGGTCATTCAGGCCACTCGCAACGGCCATTTCTTCGTCTTGGATCGGGTCACAGGCGAACATCTGCTGACGACCCGATTCACGCCCTGGGGCAAATGGGTGCAGGAGATCAATGATCGTGGACAGCCGATCCGCACTCCCAGCCGCGATGTGAGCGTCGCCGGAACGGTGCTGTCCATCGACGGCTGGACGAACTGGCCGCCGCCGGCCTTCAGCCCGCAGACCGGATTGTTCTATCAGCGGGAATTCGAGATCTATGGGCTGCTCTATTACACCGAGACGGATCCGCACGGCGCCATGGGCTTGGGTGGGACGACCCGGGGTGGTCAGGTATCGTTGGGTAGCTCGATCCAGGCAATCGACTACCGCACGGGAAAGATTGCCTGGGAGCACACCTTCGAAACCGGCCATGGCTTTTTCGCCACCCTGGGCTCGGGGATTTTGACGACCGCCGGCGGACTCGTTTTTGCCGCGGATCAAGGCAGCAACCTGGTCGCCTTCGATGCCGCACACGGCACTCCATTGTGGCATTCACGGCTGCAAGAGGTGACGAATGCGCCGGAGACTTATCTGCTCGATGGTCACCAATATGTGACGGTTGCCGCCGACGACATGATCTATGCCTTCACGCTGTATTAGAAGCGCAAGCTCCGGAGCGGCGCGGCGTGCGTCGGTACCCACCCCGGCGGCCATTTTGAGGAGTCCATCGAGAAGGACTTTCGTTCGAGCTCTAGCCGGTTCGACGATCGTTGCCGCGCTCGGTTCGGTGCTGCCGGGACCCGCGCGCGCGTACCCGCTCGGGCTGCTCCCCGGCCTGCAGTTGTGGAGCGTCAAGGATGCGCTCGCAGCCGATCAGGCGGGTACCTTGCAGAAGATCGGCGCGATGGGCTACCGCGAAGTCGAACTCTACGAGTTGCCGCGATCGCCCGGTGAATTCAAGCAGCAATGCGCTGATGCGGGCCTCGCGATCATTGGCGGGCATTTCTACCTTCAGTCTCTCAAAGATCGAAAGACCATCGACACGGCACTGCAACTCGGCATGCGCAACATCATCGTCGTGTTCCCGACGTTGAAGTCCCTGGCGGATCGCGACATATCGGCGATGAGCGTGCGGGAATTAGAACCGCTCTATGAGAAAATCACGGTCGACGACTACCAGTGGAACGCGGCGCAGTTCAATCGCTACGGGGCTCTTCTCAAGCGTGAGGGGTTGCAGTTGGGGTATCACAATCACGCCATCGATCTTAAGCGGTTTGGTCATCGATCGGCCTTGGATGTGCTGATCGCCGCGACCGATCCCGATCTCGTTGTCTTCGAGATGGACTGTGGGCACGTGATCCACGCGGGAGCCGATCCGATCGCCTACCTGCGGAAATACCCAAAACGCATTCAATTATTGCACCTGAAAGATCTCGTACCGGGCTTTCATATATCCGCCAGCATCGATACGGAGGAGAAGGATACCAACGCCGAGCTCGGGATGGGCGTGATCGATTGGCGGAAGCTGTTCCAAGTCGCCGCGCAGGGGCATATCAAGCATTATTTCGTCGAGCATGAAGGCACGATGGCGCATCCACCGCTGGTGGCGGTTGCCAATTCGCTAAAATTTCTCGCAACGCTATAGTAAGCGTCGCAACGCCATCGGCGACCGACCGCCGGCGCTGCGCCTTCGCACGCCCTGACCGTTGCCGCTGCAACGCACTTTGACGCGTTGCGGTAATCAGAGTCGCCGCTGACCGTGTCGAGGTACCATGTGCCTATGTGTTACTCAGCGCAAGTCGTTCAAGTCGTCCGCAAGTTGCATCGGGAACTCGGCATCCGCTTGGATTACGAGGAAGCCGAAAGACTGTTCTTTCGCCGGCTCGAGGACCCCACGATCACTATTTCCCGGGGCTTCGAGGCAAACTTCGAGGAGCCGACGACAGAGCAAGGCAGACGCATCAAGGGTGCGATCGACGAGCATCGGAGCCGCACTGCGTCCAAGCTGGAGAAGGACCTGTTTTCGCAGAAGACGCGGCTGGTCAATGCGGAGCGTGCATTGACGTCCAAGGAAACCAAGAAAGCCCGCGAGGAGGTGCGCATTGCGACCGGCAAGATCGAGGCGCTCACCGCGAAATTGACGGACCTGCGGCGGGTTGAGCCGAAAGCGCGCGATAATCGGATTTTCCCGATGGTCCATGCCGGTGTCATCATCAGGCGCGATGGTGAGAATGTGCTCACACCAATGCGGTACGCGTGCCGGCCGGCCGGCAAGCCGGCGTTTTACGACAAGAAATTCCCAGGTCTTTACAACGCCCGTCGCGACAACTTGGAGAAATTTTGGCGTGAACAGTTTGGGCGTCACCACGCCCTGATGGTGGTCGACAGCTTCTATGAGAACGTCTCGTTGCACATCAAGGAGCATCGCGAACTGCGTGCCGGCGAGAAGGAGCAGAACGTCGTTCTGCATTTCACGCCGAATCCGCCGCAGCCGATGTTGATCGCGTGCCTGTGGTCGCATTGGACCGATCCGAAGGAGCCCGACCTCAAAGGATTCGCCGCCATCACCGATGAGCCGCCGCCCGATGTCGCCGCGGCCGGCCACGACCGCTGCATCATCAATCTGCGCCAAGAGCACGTCGAGGCATGGCTCACGCCGGCCGGGCGGCCGACGGCGCAGTTGCAAGCCATCCTATCCGACCGTGCCGTGTCGACCTATTTGCACGCCGCACTCGAGGCCGCCTGAACAGGACCGCGATCGATCAGATCGCCGATCACATCGAGCGGTTGGGTCATCATGGATGCGCGCACGAACCGCGCGGCCTACGCGGGAATCGGTGCTTCGAGCAGGCAGCCAAACTCGCGCGCGAAATCAACCGAGACCCGGGCGTGCACGGCGCCCTGGCGGTCGAAGAAGCGCTGTGTGCCTTTGAGGGCAAAAACACCTTCATGCCAGATGTTCGGATGAATGTAGAGGCCATGACTTCCGTCGAAACTGAAACAAATGAAGCGATCCGGCGTTATATCATCGCCGGGCAATGCCAGCGGCACGTAAAACGGCTGGCGCTCAAGCGGGAAGAACAGCTGCCCGCCATCCGGGTGGTAGTTGGCATGCCAGAGCAGCATACGCTGGGGTACCCGGGAATGATCCGAGCGGGCCGACTCGGGAGCCTCGGCGTAGGCCAGGATGTACCTGCCGCCTACGGCGTCGTTACTCCCGTAGAGAATGTCCCCACGCCATGTGCTGATGAATACGCCCTCGGTGGTGCCGCCCTGATCGCCGGTGCCTCCATCGACCGGGCGGCGACCCAGGGCGGGCCAGCGAACGATCTCGATGGGGCAGGCCGCCGGATCCTCGACCAACTGCCCGTAGCCCTGGAGTGCGGCCGGAGTGGCATCGACCAGCGGCATGACCACGCTCGGCAGTCCGGCCGGGAGATCCGGGTTGAGATAGTCGATCGCGGCCGCCGCATCCATACGCATCTCGTCAAAGTCCGACACTTGCTGAGTATATAGAGATCCATACCACATCGAGGCCAAGCGCGGGAGATGGGCGCCGCGCCCTCAGTGCACGGCGCGCCGCACCGCTTCGATGCGCTCGACGGCCCCTTGCACGGCCGCAGCGGGCACCGGGTGACTGAACAGGTATCCCTGGCCGACATTGCAGTCGTTGGCGATCAGCCAATCGAGCTGCGCCGGAGTTTCCACGCCCTCCGCAATCGTCGCCATGTTGAGCGAGTCCGCCATACGGATGATGGCCTGCGTGAGACTGCGCGCATGCTCGTCGTCGGTGAGCGATGCCGTGAACGAACGATCGACTTTCAGGCAGTTGAGGGGCAGCTGGCGCAAGTAGGACAGTGACGAATAGCCGGTGCCGAAATCGTCGAGAGCCGTCGTGATGCCGAGCTCGCGCAAACTCTGCAAGACCTTGAGGGCGAGGTCCGGGTCCGACATGATGACCGACTCGGTGAGTTCGATGCCCAGACATTCCGGCGGCATGCCGAATTCGCTCAAGGTGGCGCCGATATGATCGACGAGTGTCCCGGAGGTGAGCTCGGCCATCGACACATTCACGGCGACCGGGACGTGACGGAAGCCGTCTCTGCGCCACTTCGCCTGGGTCGCGATGACGTTGCGGACAACCCATTGGCCGATGGGCTTGATGAGGCCGCAGCGTTCGGCGATGGGAATGAATTCGGTGGGCCCTATGGGGCCGCGAGTCGGATGCTCCCAGCGGGCGAGCGCCTCGAGACCCACGACCCTCCCGGTGCTCAGATCGACTTCGGGTTGAAAGGCAAGCCAAAGCTGGCCCTTGGCGATGGCTTCGTTCAGGTCGCGTTCCACTTCGTAGGCGCTCACCAAGGCGAGCTCGAGACTCGGGTCGAACATGACCGCACGCGAGCGACCGAGCTTCTTTGCACTATATAAGGCGAGGTCGGCGCGGCGCATCAGATCGGTAGCGTTCGTGCCATGAATCGGCGGTATTGCGATGCCGATCGAAATGCCGAGACGAGTGGAGTGACCATCGAGATCGAAGGGCAGGGCGACGGCGTCGTGAAGTCGAGCGGCCAATTCGAGGGCGATGAAGCGGTCGGGCTCGGCCATTCTTGCGAGCAGCATGAATTCGTCGCCGCCGACGCGCGCCAGGGTGTCAATGGGTCTGATCACCGCCGTCAGTCGTCTGCTCAGTTCCTGCAGCAGAAGGTCGCCCACCGCGTGGCCTTTCGTGTCGTTGATCATTTTGAAGTTGTCGAGATCGATCAGCATCAGGGCACTGTCGTAGCGCCCCTCGTCGAGATGCTGCGCCAGCGTTTCCTCGAGGGTCCGACGATTGAGCAAGCCTGTCAGATGATCGTGGTGCGCGCGCCAGAGAAGAATCTGCTGCAGCTCAGAGTGGGTCTGTCGCTTCCCGTTATCGCTCAAAATGCGCAGCAGCCGCTCGCAGGCGTCCGCTTCCGTGCGCGTCCAGTCACGGGATCGTCCGGCGACTGATTCCTTCCAGACCTCGAAGGAGCGGCGCGGCTGAAGCACGATCCGGCCGTCGGCGGCGGTGGCGACCAGTTTCGTGGGCGCACCGGCCCAGCGTATTTCGGTCGCGACTTCGGGCCGCGTGAAGGCACAGAATTCGAGCTGTTCGCCGACGCGATGCGCGGCGAGGAGGCCCGCCGCTGCCGGCAGGCTGACCAGGGGTGTTCCGTGTCCGCTGCGCAGGTCGACGCGCTGAAGCACGCTCGATGGGTCCGGGGTGGCCGCAAATAGCCGGGCCACCTCCTCGAACACCTCGCTCCTTGCCGGCACCGGTCCGACGGACTCGCCCGCATAGCGCAGGGCGGCCACGTGCGCGTAGAGGCCATCGGCACCGAGCGCCAGCAGGAGCTGCGGCAACCAGCGATCGAGGACCGCATGGATGTCTTCATCGAGCAGCAGCGCCTGATCGATCCGGTTCAGCAAATGCTCGATCAAGAGCTTGTTGTGGGTCGATTCGAGTTGCGACAGCGACTCGATACGCAGGGCCACGAATTCGGTGATGAGTTCACAGACCTGACGCAGCGCATTGATGACGAGATGGGGGGCATTGCGCGGTTGATAATGATGGCAGGCGATCAGCCCCCATAGCTTCCCGTCGCTCATGATCGACAGACTCATGGTCGCGCGGACACCCATGTTGCCGAGGTAGGTGCGATGCACCTCCGATATGCCGCGCAGCAGACTGTAGCTTTGATCCAAGGGCAGGCCGTCGGGCAACAAGGGGGGAACCAGCACGTCGGGCGTCGCCAGGACGTCGGCGAGCACACGAATCTTACTGCTCGTGAACAAGGCGCGTGCCTGAGCGGGAATGTCCGATGCCGGAAACCGGAGCCCGAGAAAGCGCGTCTTCAGGTCCCGGTCGGCCCGTTCGGCAATCACCTCACCGCTCCAATCCGGTCGGAAGCGGTACAACATGACGCGGTCGAATCCTGAAATTCGGGCCACCTCGCGCACACATTCGCGGTAAAAGACGTCGAGCAGTTTTGGCACGCGCAGGCGCGCAATCACGGCGCGAAGGTCGTCCATGCCCGAGAGGTTGCCGGCAGTGCCTTGCACCGCGGCGCCGAGCGGCTGCCATTCGAGGATGGCCACGTCGCCGACCCGGTGGCCGACGCATTCGAATGCGGTGTCGGTTGCCGGGAAGGGGAGCCCGCCGCGGTCGGACGCTGCGCGTCGCGGTTGGAAGGGCAGGATGATCAAGCTGGAGGTCGGCAGGGACATGAGCTGGTGCGCCGGATCGGGGTCGAGTCCGTCGATCCAGCGTGCGAGCGGACATTCGAGCAGCCTCAGGGAATCCTCGAGCCCCGACCAGTGGCGCGCGACGCCGCTCGATAGCTGGACGATGTGCGTCGTGTAGACATCGACGACCAGCACGAAGCCGTGCGGCTGAACCGTGCCGATGATGTGGATGGGTTCATCCGCGCACGCGGCTTCGAGCGCGGCAGAAATGGGTTGCTCGCTGCGGGCGTCGGTCATGGCGGCCTAAGGGCCGCGCCGCAGCAGCGAGGCGGAAAGATGACGCGCACCGGGTACGGGCCGTTGTGTCGATCGTTTTAAATCCATGTCGAACGAGATAAGCACGCCATACCGGATGTCACCGTTCGGCAGCTAACACAAGCCGAATAATGAGACGAGACGAGCGCACGATGGTGGGTAAAATGCCTGGAAATCATGCTGGAGGCCGCGTCGTGTTGGCGACACCCGAGTACTCGAGAATCCTGCCGGATCCCTTGTACTACCTGAACAACTTCAGGTCGGTCCTCGCCTCGCTGCAGAAGCGCTACGGGGAGCTGTTGTCGGCGGAGGAGCGGGAGTTCATCACGCTGTTCGCGACGCTGCCCGTGCCGTCCTGCGCGCTCATGGTGCGTATGTTCATGCGTCGCGGCACCTTCTTTCGCTTGAGCCGGCTCCGCTACCCCGAGATCGGGGATACTGCCGCGGCGGCCGAGCCGCTGTTGCGGGTGAGGTGGCTGGAGGAGCCCGTTCTCGATGCGGCAGCGCTCCATCGGTTGTTGACGAAGAGCGAGCTCCTCGACCATCTGGCGCTGCCGCAGCCATTACACCGGCTGAAGAAGATGGAGCTGCTGGCCATGCTGCGCGAACAATGCCCCGATTCGCGGCCGTTTCGCGGGTGGTGCGCTCATTCGCCGGATCGCGTTTTTCATCCGCTGGTGAAACCCCTCGCCGAGCGGTTCAGGTTGATGTTCTTCGGCAACTTTCGGCAGGACTGGAGCGAGTTCGTGCTGGCGGATCTCGGGATCACTTCGTACGAGAGCGTCCCCGGACATTCGGCGGCTTTTCGAACCCGGGCGCAGATCGAGGTATTCCATCAGCTGTATCGCTGCCGGCGGGATCTTGATGAAGGCATGGCGCTCGAGAAGGTCTTGGCTGCCATTCCGTTGCCGATCGCGGACAGTGATTGGTTGGAAGACCTTCGGCAGAGGCTGCTGTTCAAAGTCGCCGCTGCCTACGAGCGCTCCGACGTTGCCGCAGCGCTGGCGGTGTTGTCGGCCTGCCGGCATCGGGGGGCGCGGATGCGTAGCGCGCTTCTGCTCGAGCGCCTGGGGGAGTGGCGAGCGGCCCATGATCTGTGCCTGGCGGCGCGATCGAATCCGCAGAACGAGGCAGAGCGGCAGCATGTGCTCAGGCTGCTGCCGCGTTTGAGTCGAAGGCTCGGCCTTACCGCCGAGAAGACGACGCCGGTGGCTGTCGCGAGCTTCCATGTAGTGCTCAAGGAGCTGCCGGAGGAGCCCGCCGTGGAAATGCGCATCCGCGATCATCTGCAAGACGGGTCGCACACGAGTGTTCACTATGTCGAGAACGGGCTCATCAACTCCCTGTTCGGCCTTCTCTGCTGGGACGCGATCTTTGCGCCGATACCGGGCGCCTTTTTCCACGATTTCCAGTACGGTCCCGCCGACCTCAAGAGCGGCTATTTTTACGAGCGGCGGCGCGATCGTTTCGCCGAGTGCTTCGCGGCCCTCGAGTCGCGGCATTACGAGGAGATCATTCGACGGCGGTTCGTCGAGAAGGCCGGCATTCAGTCGCCGTTCGTCGCCTGGGGGTTGTTGAGTGCACCGCTGTTGGAGCTGGCGCTCGCGTGCTTTGCGGCAGCGGATTTGCGGCGGTGGTTTGAGTGGATCGTGCGGGACGTCATGGAGAACTGCACCGGCTTTCCTGATTTGGTGCAATTCTGGCCGGACGAGCGGCGCTACCGGCTGATCGAGGTCAAGGGTCCGGGAGATCGCCTGCAAGACAACCAGCGCCGATTCCTGGAGTTTTGCACGGAGCAGCGAATGCCGGTGTCGGTGTGCCGCGTGTCGTTCGCGCGGGGCCGTCAAAACCCCGCGGTGCCGCCGCCGTCGATCGCAAGTGCCGCCCCGGTGGTGCTTGCCGCCTCGTCGGAGGCGAAGTAGAGAATGGCGGCGGCAATCTCGGCCGGCCTCGCCATCCGCTTGGTATGCGCGCGTGCCCGTGCGCGCTGCAGGTAGTCGGCCGGATCGCCGCTGGCCATGGCGGCACGCTGAATCATGTCGGTATCGACATTGCCCGGACAGACGCAATTGACGCGCACACGCCGCGCCAGCTCCACCGCCATCGCCCGGGTCAGGTTGACGACGCCGCCCTTTGCAGCCGAATAGGCCACGCCCATCGGATACCCGATGAGACCGGCATCGGATGCCACATTGACGATATTGCCGCTGCTCTCGGCGAGGCTCGGCAGGGCCGCCTGGGAGCAGAAAAACGTTCCGCCGAGATTGGTGCCGAGCATGTCATCCCAGTGCGCCTGGGAGATCCGTTCGATGGGCACTTCCTCGAACACGCCGGCGGCATTGACCAGCACGTCGAGACCGCCCAGGCGGGTCACCGCGGCGGCGATCACGGCCTCGGCGCCGCGTTGAGTGCTCACATTGCCCACGGCGGGGTGCAGTCCGGCAAGCCCGCTGCGCGCAGCGAACTCCTCGAAGGAATTCTGATGACGGCTGCCGATGGCGACGCGGGCGCCGCGCGCATGGAAGGCCGCCGCGCAGGCGGCGCCGATGCCGTGGGCGCCGCCGGTAATCAACACCCGCTTGCCGGTGAAATCGAACATGACGCTAACTATGCTCCAGATGGGTTGCTGACCCGTCAAGGCTGCCGCATGACCGGTGCATCGGTGGATTGTCGGCGGTCGCGGCTCGGGGAACAACCGAATTGATGGCGGTAGAGCCGGCAGAAGTACTCGGGCGAGGCGAATCCGCAGGCCAACGCCACTTCGGTGACGCTGAGCGCCGTCTGTTGCAGCAGCTGGTGCGCCTTGGTCATGCGCAGCTGCCGATACTGCTGGAGCACCGAGAGCCCGGTCGCCGCGCGCAGCCGCCGCTCGATTTGGCGGAGCGATAAACCCAGTTGCGCAGCGAGCTCTTCGCAGCCGAGCGGTTCTTCGATGTGCTCCTGCATGAGTGCGCGAACGGCGGCGACCAGCGAATCGGCACCGGGCTCGATGCCGGCCACCGCCCCTCGCTGCGGCGTGGTGGCGCTGCGGGGGGTGCCCAACAGCAAATGGTCGGCCACCTCCGCGGCGAGCGCCGTGTGCCCATGCCAGCCCATCCAAGCGACCATGAGATCGAGGATGGCCGACGCGCCGGCGCAGGTGATGCGCCCGCCGCTGCGCACGAACAGTTGCGGTACGGTCTGAATCGCGGGATGCCGCTCCCGAAAGCCGAGAGCGTTGTCCCAGTGCACCGCGGCCTTCAGTCCGGTGAGCACTCCGGCCGCCGCGAGGATCAAGCTTCCGTTCTCGAGACCGCCAAGCTCCGCGCCGAAGCGCGCCATGCGCTGCAACCACCGCACTGCGGAGCGGTCCGCGACGGAGCGCTGCGGCTCGAAACTTGCGAGCACGAAAACGCTCTTGGCCTGCGTCGCGGAGGAAGTTCCTCCATCGACCTGCGCCATGCGTCCGTTGCTCGAGCGGACCGGGCGCCCGTCCACCGACACCACCTGCCATTCGAACACCGTCGCCTGGGCGAGCCAGTTCGCCACGAACAGCGGCTCGATGGCCGCCGCCAGGCCAAGATTGGAGAATTCCGGCAACACCAGGAAAGCCAGCTTGCGCACCCGCCCACCTTATCGGAGTGAATTCGACATCATAATGACGCTTTTCAGCAGGCGGAGCCACCCCAGGGCTCGTAAGTTTCGATTCGGCCGGCGGAGCACGGCGGCCAACGCGGGATGGCGATCATCGCAGGATCGATCAACGGAGCAGGCATGACTGATTGGAGCACGGCGGATCGAGCGGCAGGGTTCACCCTGCCCGCATCTTTTTTCTATGACGCGGATATATTTGCACGGGAAAAGGCGGGCATCTTCTTCAAGTCCTGGCACCTCGTGGCGCATGTCAATGAACTGCGCGAGCCGGGCTACTTCGTCACTCATGAGATTTTCGAGCAGAGCGTGATCGTGGTGGCTGGCCGCGACGGGGTGATTCGTGGCTTCCACAATGTGTGTCAGCATCGCGGCAACCGCCTGCTCGAGGCTCGGCGCGGCAAGCTCGGGATGCTCACCTGCGGCTACCACGCCTGGACGTATTCGTTGGATGGCTGCCTGCGGGGCGCCTCCCAGTCGCAAGCCGTGCCTGGTTTCGACCGTTCGGCGCATGGGTTGAAACCGGTCCAGGTGGCGGTGTTCGCCGCCTTCGTGTTCATCAATCTGGATCCGGCGGCGGCATCGATCGAATCGATGGCGCCGGGGGCGGAGGCGGAGATTCGCCGCTACATTCCCGATCTCGACCGGCTCACGCTGCTCGACGAGGTCGACGTGCCGGTGGCCGCCAATTGGAAGGTGATTCAGGAAAACTCCATCGAGGGCTATCACTTCGATCACTCGGGGCCCGCCCACAAACAATTGGTCAAGCTCATCGATTTCTCCGGCTACCGGTTGAATGCGCACGGCGAGTGGTGGACCTATGTGGGGCCTCCCACGCGGGAGCCCATCGCCGAGGCCTATGGGGTTGCCTTGGACGGCGCCACCTGGCAGACCGATTCGTTTTTCAATTTTGGCCTTTGGCCGAATGCGACGATCTATGTCTTTCCCTACGCCGATGTGGTCGGCACCTTCATCATGAACCCGACGGGTCCTGAAACCTCGATGCTGCGCTTTGGCTATTACTCGGTGGAGGGGCGGACACCGCCCAAGGTCACGCAGGCGTGCATACGCTGGATGAATCAGCACCTGGGCCCTGAGGACATCCGGCTCAACATCTCGAATCAGAAAGGCCTTCGCTCCTTCGGTTTCGAGCGCGGGCGCTACGTCATCGGTGAGGGTATCGATAATCGCAGCGAGCACTTGGTTCGCCACTTTCACCAACTTTGCTACGACGCGATCCGCGCGTGAGCGCGGCTCCCGACTACATCATCGTCGGTGCGGGTTCGGCCGGCTGCGTGCTCGCGTCACGGCTCACCGAGGACCCTTCAGTCCGCGTCCTCTTGATCGAAGCGGGTCCGAGGGACCGAAGCTGGCGAATCGCCATGCCCGCGGCGGTCGGCAGCCTGTTGAGTTCGAATCGCTTCAATTGGGATTATCGCAGCGAGCCCGAACCCTATCTGGATGAACGCCGTCTCACCCACCCGCGGGGCCGCGTGCTCGGCGGCTCCTCGTCCATCAATGGAATGGTCTATATCCGCGGCCATGCCGGTGACTATGATGGCTGGGCGCGCGCCGGATTACCGGGCTGGGGCTATGCCGACGTATTGCCTTACTTCAAACGGGCCGAACGCCACCTCCATGGCGGCGACGGCTATCATGGCGGTAGCGGGCCGCTCGCCGTGTTCGCCCCAGATCTGCGGCGCGCGCCGTTGGCGGAGGCTTTCGTCAAAGCGGCCCTCGAGGCGGGGTACGGTGCAACCTCCGATCCGAACGGGTGGCGCCAGGAAGGATTCGGCCGCGTCGATCGAACCACCGAGGGTGGCCGGCGCTGCAGCACGGCACGCGCCTACTTGCATCCCGCGAGCAAGCGCCCCAACCTCACCGTCGTCACCGGCGCGCTGGTGCGCCGTGTGGTACTCGAGGGCAAGCGGGCGGTCGGCGTCGAGTATGCGGCGGGCACCCGTGAGCACACGGTACGCGCCGCCCGTGA
>Ga0209208_10002483_pt1 | contig 26458 bp, 22 predicted proteins | sample S1TSphfallax_3_FD_187694 | JGI IMG/M metagenome (GOLD analysis project Ga0209208, IMG submission 187694) | Host-associated microbial communities from peat moss isolated from Minnesota, USA - S1T2_Fd - Sphagnum fallax MG (SPAdes) (version 2) | ecosystem: Host-associated > Plants > Peat moss >...
TTTTGATTATGTCACATGTCATAATCTAATACAATCTAAAATGAATGTTCATAATGGATGGTTAAGATTAATGTTTGAATAAGAAAAAAAAAATCACCCAAAATTTCTTGAAGTGTCACAAGGTGGATTTTGGTATCACTAAATGGCACCATTACAAGTCATTGGAATTTGGTGGCAATTTTTTTTTCAATATTCGGAAATGTTATTTTAAAATTACATTAATTTAAAACACGTGAAAAATAATGTGTGGATATTTGATAATTACAAAACTAATTGTCAAAACAAATTTTAATTACAAATGTTATATGAATGGTCAAAAGATGAATATGTATATGGTAACCATTTAGGTCATCAATAGTCCATTTGGGGAAATCATGTCAGGAGTTATGAATTGTGACTAAATTTTAGGTGCAACTTCACTTACGAAATTCAAACAATTTTAGTTGTAAATGTTAGTTGGATTTGTTTTATAGTTAGAAGTTGAACTTGCAAATTGATATTTTTCTTTTAAAAGATAAATTCACTCGTACATTAGTTTTAGATCAATCTTTGTTGAGTCTTCATTAAACTCATATTTCACACATGGATACAAATGGCCCATACATGGGTGAACATGAAAAACAAGTTTTAAAAATAAAATAAAATTTGAGCATCTTAATTCACACATATTTCACACACTGGATACACATGGGCTGCACATGGGTGACAATGAAAAACAAGTTTAATTTATTTTTTTTAAACTAGGTGCCCAATAGGTATGAATAAAAATAGAGTTTCCTATTACATTCAATTTATTTAACACCAGTTTTGGTTGTTTTTTTTTATAAAATTTATCATAGCGTTATTTTAATTTTGTAAGGATAATGGTATCAAGATCCTGGCCAATCGGGATGGCCTCCAGCTCCAGCGTGCATTCGAAGCAACTCCTTTCCTTTGAAACCAATCGAGTGGCACCAAAGCTTGCTGTGTCTAAGGTGGGTTCTTGCAGCAGCATGTTGTTCCGGATGTGTTGCAGGCACATCCAGCATTCTTTCAGTTGTACTCGAGCCTCACCTCAAGGGACAGTCATGAACATACCTGATGTCTGGTTTAATCGGAGCTTGATATTTGCTCTGCATCTTTAGTTCATTTTCTGTCACTTTACAGGGAAAGGGTGTGTATGCTGAGTGTGCCTCTTGTTTCTGGTGATGCTGTACATTTCTCATTCACCCTCAAGGTACACCAACATTACCTTGGTGTCAAGTGTCGGAATTGTCGTTCACCCTAACCTTGCAGTGACATTACATGAATCCGATGCATTTGAATTATATGGCTGCTGTAGTATTAATTTGTGGGAGATGATTTGCTGCAGCCACCTGTTGGGAATGCACTGTGGGTTGTGAGCACACAAGGTGGCAGTGGCAGTGGTGCCGGAGAGCGGCCATCTGCAGGGTCAAAGGCTAGTTCAGGGCTGGATGCGCCCACCTTGAATATGGGTCGAGTACGACCACAGGATCGGGTTGGCAATGACCATGTAAGTGTTGGATTGACATACCCAGAGTCACTGCCATTCCATGGAAGGTCACTGCACATGCATGTGACTGTCACTGCTGCTCAAAATGCTCCTCAGTCTTTTTTTGTGTTCCATGGTTTGGGCTCCTTTCTTCCTTTTTCTCTTTTAGTTTTTGTTTGCTGATATGTTGTTAAATGTGAAACCTCCATAATCTTATTCTCAATTCTTCTCTCAATTCCACTTTGGTTGATTTGAATTGTAAATCAACCAGTGGTGTGCTTAGAGGATATGTCCAGCGTGCAGCAGTGCTACAACTGAGGTTTCCTGCCACTTCTTGAAATATGGCAGAAACTGAGGATACAGATAATTTTACGATCATTTGCCCAAAATTGAGTTGATTATTATATACTTATCTACACCCAGCTGATGAAGTCAGTGATGGCTGTTTGTCACAGCCGTTCTGATGATGGTGATGGTCTGAAAATATGAGTGACACTCACAAGGTTTTATGACTGCATTCATTTTTGTAATGTTTGTTTTTCTTTGGCTGGAACTGATATAATGGTTACATTTAAAGTATTTCTGTGGAGTTTGCTCACCATGGAGTCACCTAATATTCACAAAGATGCCCACTATTCCTGAGGTGCTTTGTATTGAGTTTGTGGTTTTCACCTGCATTCAGGGTGCTGTGATGTCTCTGCTACTTGCATTTAAAGGTCTTCAAGCACATAACCTTGACATAAAGGCAGATAGATGTCTGTAGCTAATTTTGATTGCAACTGTGCAGTCAGGAATTGAAGGCAATCGTCCTGTTGACACCAGATCAGGAATGCCTGACGATTTGATTGAAAGAACAAGGACCTGGACGCTAGCTGAAAACCCAGATTACAGTCAATATCGTTCTATCAGACTACCTGACACTCTTCCACTCAACAAGGTCATTTGCACATTTATTCCCCTCTTCATAGACTGTCAGTTGCTTTATAGGTGAATCTCAGTTGCAGCCTTCAGATGGTTGACTTCACCAGTTTCAGCCTCAAATTCTGGAGGCTATATAGAACCTTACATTGTTGAAACTGGGGTTGCACTTCAGTGGTGAGAGAATAGCATAGCCCCATTCACACTAGGATGACTGTGGTGGCAGAGTTCCATGGGTGCATGTTGCATGTCAACCCAGAGAGTTACTTGGAGTGGACTATTACAGGCTATTCAGTTGTCACTGCAAAAGGATTGTTTATTGCAGTAACTCCATCATAGGGGACGTGCCAGAAAATTATTATTAGAAGATTTCTGGTGATGTTCTCTAGCTTGCATAAAAAATTATTGAAATCTGGAGAGTGGCCAAGAAGCTAGGCATGTCATTTATATTTAGAATTTAGTGCGTATGCACGTCGTAGAGTTCTCTAAACAGCTGGATGATGAGTGCAGGTGTCACAATTGATCTATACAAATGCAGGTGTTGCCTTGCTGGCACTTGGAACAAATGCTGTACACAAGCTCTGGAAATGGCAACGCAGTGATCGCAATCCCACTGGCAAGGTAGGTCTGGTTTCAAAGAGTTCTACTCTCCTAAACTTTGGAAGCTCTAGTTTTATTCTACAATGGAATTGTTGTCGAGTCAAGGACCTGGGTAAAAAAGGTATGAAAATGATGTTGAAAATGGTGTATAGGTGTAACGGCGGCCTTGCACAAAGAGAATGAATGGTTTTTTATGATCATTGTGGGTTCCAGATATCAAGACAATAGCTTCCTGCACTTGCAAGAAACCTATAGATTTTACTTAGTGTGCCCTGATTATGGCAGGCTACTGCAAGTTTTGCACCTCAGTTGTGGCAGCCGCCCAGTGGTATTTTGATGACCAATGACATTAGTGAGACCAATGTTGAGGAAGCAGTGCCTTGCACTGCTCTGTCAAGGAATGACTCATATGTGATTTCAGCATCTGGTGGAAAAGTCTCTGTTTTCAACATCATGACATTCAAGGTAACCTATCTTTGCTCTTGTACAGGTATTTTAATGAGTGGTATTTAGTGCCAAACGTGTAGGATTTTGAGAAGTGGATTCTGGAGTGGGATTGCAAGGGTTGTCAGAATCCCTTCTAATAAGGATCTGGACCTCCTTGGATAGCCTTTTTTCTGTGCTCTGGTTTTGATGTTCACTTTGAGAAGTTGATGGCTGTATTGCTTTGAACACCCAATGATATTGTTCCATAGTGTCATATCAAGTCTGTCTCAACAGTCATTCAATGAACCAGATTTTGAGACAGCCATGCTCATCGAAGTTCTTGTGTGACTCAGGTCATGACCACATTCATGCCACCTCCACCTGCAGCAACATTTCTGGCCTTCCATCCTCAGGACAACAATATTATAGCTGTCGGCTTGGAAGACTCAACTATACAAATCTACAACGTCCAGGTTGATGAGGTCAATACTGTCACCTTTTTGTTATCTTCATCATGGTGTAAAAGATTTCGTTATGTTGACCATACAAGACCTGTTGAAGGCTTCCTATCATAGGAGACAAATTGTTGTTGTCTGCAGATGTAAATGGACTAATAGCTCAAATTGCCCAGCTGTTGTTTTTTCTATTACTGGAGGCAATTTGAGAAGATATTTGTCTCACTAGATGGTACTGCTGTACCTGTTTCAACTTCTCTCCATGTCTGGCAGGTTAAGGGCATGTTGAGGGGGCACGAGAAGAGAATTACTGGTTTGGCATTTTCCAATGCCCTCAACGTACTTGTGTCATCAGGGGCTGATGCCCAGGTACTTGTATTTCAAAGTTTTTCTATTACTTCTATATATGAAGACCCAGTCCTCCAAAACCTAGTGTTATGTTCCATGGAATTTTGGCTCCACATCTCCCTGGTTCCACCTGGTAAGATGTGCTTATTTAGTTATTTTCTCTTGCTTCACCGGTGCCGTAGAGGCTTTTGTCAGAATGAAGTTAGTACAGTCACCCTTGTGAAACAAATGATGTAGGCTCTGACATCCTTTCAGAATGGCAGTTGTGTGTATGGGGCACTGATGGATGGGAAAAGCGAAAATCGAAATTTGTGCAAGTGCAGCCAGGAAGAGTATCACCTGTGGGTGACACGCGTGTTCAGTTTCACAATGACCAGTTTCGTCTGTTGGTTGTGCATGAATCTCAGTTGGCAATTTATGATGCTGCCGAATTAGAGCGGCTGTGTCATGTAAGTACTTGTTCATGAGCCTTTGTAGTGGCAGGACCAGAAAAGAAAATTGTGATACTGTACAGCTGAGTACAAAATGCACTGACCATGGAAAAAGAGTAATCTGAAGCACTGGCGGTGGCATTAAGAGTCTTTGGATCATTCCAAGCGAGAATTTTTAATTGCACAAACTGTTGATGTACAAGGATCCTGATTGATTTTGCATCTACTTATATCAGAATTGCCTACGATCACTGGGCATCTACCAAAGCTGAACTTGATCGACTGCCAATGTGTTGCATTTTCAGGAATGAGCACCAAGTTTGATCTGGTCAGAAATTGCTTTTATTGTTTCTGGTACACTGTTTGGAGACATGGTGTTCTAGATTCTCACTGGTTCCTTTCTGACCTCTGCAGTGGGTTCCTCGTGACTCCTTTTCTGCCTCAATATCAAATGCCACATATTCATGTGACAGCCAGCTTGTGTACGCTGGATTTGTTGATGGTTCAGTGGGAGTTTTTGATGCTGAGAGCTTGCAGCCACGGTGTAGGCTGTCACCATCTGTACACATACCTCAAGGTGTCAGCAAGTGAGTACTTCATTCTGTACCCTACAATGTCCCTGGACTCTAAACACCTAATAGAGATATATTCTGCTAACATAAAAGTCTATGGTGCTTGCTTGATAATTTGTCACATCTGTAAACATGAATTCGTTCTGGAAATGAAACTTTAGAAGCAAAATATTAGAGCCTTGCAGAGGAATTACTAATTTTGGTTGTATTGTTGGACAGTTCAACTGTGTATCCACTGGTGATTGCAGCCCATCCTGTGGAGCCTAATCAGTTTGCCCTGGGCCTGAGTGATGGCGGTGTACAAGTGTTAGAGCCACTGGAGTCTGAAGGAAAATGGGGAGTTGGACCACCATCTGAGAACGGGACCCCAACTGGTGTATCATCTGGTCCAACATCTCGCAACCAGGGGTCAGACCAAACTCGGAGATGATTTTGAGGTCTGGCATTTTGGTGCTGGGTACCCAGGGATTGGACAAATCAAAATCTTAATTTGACATAGTTGTTCTCTAGCCATATATGTGTGCAGAGCCCTCTTGTATTTCTCATTCTCATATAATTGTGAGGGGACTTCTCTTGCAAGCTGGAGACAGCAGATAGATGATCTAGTAGAGGGAAATTCTGGTTCAATTTTTGTGGGATCATTTGTGTAGAGAGATGGGTGTAGAATCTAGTCTGATTTTGGTGAGAAGACTGTAGTGTTGTTGGTGATAAAATATGGGCTAGATATGGAGGGGGGCTAGGTATGGAGGTGTCTGTACAGACTTCTATTTAAATCCATGACTTTTGCTTTATGTCTGTTTTGATGTCAAGTTAGGTGGAGTGTGGACAGGACTCTGTTTCATCTAGGGTTGTTACTTTTTAGAGCCCCAGCAGAATTTGACTGTATGCAGATAAGCTACAGAATGATTAGTTTATTCTCATGTGGTTTTGTTTGGTTGCAAGCTACTTCTACCTGGGTTGGGCCAGGCTATGGTAGTCATAATTAAGGTGTTAAGAAAGGTTGCTGATATGTCATTTGTTGATTGGCTCTGAGCAGGTTAGCTATGCCACCCAATAGTGTGGCTGTTCTTATCAACCTCAGAGTAGGTAGGTCAGTAGCTATATGCACTTCTAAATTTCTGCCTTTGTTATTTGAAGCACCTTCTGAAGCAGAATGGGGTTGTTGTGTCAGACGTGGGTCCTTCCCATTTGCAGAAGAATCACCCATGAAGCTCTGTTTTTTTTACGTCATACTACATAGGTGGAGGGAAATAGGGCAGAGTAATTTTGGTAAAAGAGTGTAGCTGCAAAGGCGAATGCACTGAATGGACACATGTAGTTGCACCACTGTTATACAGGTTCAAGAGATGCCATGATTATGCATAATATCCCTCCCAATTTCTAGGGTGGAAATTCATGGATATAAGGTGCCCTCCACATACACTACAAATTTTCTCCGAGTCCTTTACAGGTATATTTTGCACCAGAGGGCTTTGCTCATCATAAAGCATCAAGTGAACACCACCATGAACCTAAAGCATTCAGGCATCATGAAGTGGAGGTGAAAAAGGGTTCTTACACTTATTCAAGAGTGAGAGGGATCTTACATGTGTAAGTAGGCACAATCTTGCTCCTCACTCTTAAGGAATGCGAGATGCTAAATATCCCCTAACAGGCTCTGTCTCACACACTTTTGAGCTTGTCTTTTTGCAACCTTCATGGTCTTGCATTAAATTGTGTTGCATGGTTTTTCATGTTTTGCAAAAAGAGCATTACTTAACATGTTATTATGCATGTTTTGTTGTCCAAGCTCAAATTTCAACCTAGCACCTCTCATTTATGAGTGAAGGTACCAACCAACAACATACATTCAAGCACTCAAAATGAGTAATCTTTTTATTGATTCCACATATGCCACGGGTGAAAATGGTCAAAACCCTACAACAACAAAAACCAAGTGATAGAGGATTATTGACCATTTATTGCACTAGATAGTGCTCATCAAAGTATATTTGGCATCTTCCTTAAGAAATAGGCAAAAGATCTCTCTTCTTTTGTAGGAAAAGATATTCATGAATCTAAGGTGTCTTCAAAATGCACTTAGGAATTTTCTCTAAGTACTTCACAACTATAAATATCTCATATAATAAATATTAGGTCTTCATAATAATGAAGAATTGGTTGCAAAAAAGTGATCTTTTCATGTTTGGATTGAATAGTGTGATCAAGTTAGTTTCCACAATAACATGGAGTTGGTTTTGCATGAAAAACAATCATGAGAAATCATTTTAGGGGTTTTGTTGCATCTCTGATGAATGCTAAAAAAAATGGAATGTTTTGCGAAAAAGTTGCGGCATGACAAATATGTGAAAACTGAAAGAAGTTGGTTTGTGGGGATATTCCTTGGATTTATTTAAAGTCTATGCCATTCATTATGCCATGCCATCATCTTGTGCACCCAATAAATGAATTTTCCAAACATAACTACTTTGATCCCTTCCCTTACCAACCTACATGGATACGAAAAGGCACATTAACTTTACATTTATCATTCTTTGTACAACTATTTTTCAAATACATTTTCTAAATGTCCACCTGCTTTACCATTGTCCTTATCTCTTTGTCAAGGACCTTTTGAAAACTTCCCTTTCAAAGTGAAGCTAAATCTATGTAATACAAATGTTGTTGTCTATATGTTCCATTCAGACCTACCTATTTCGGGCCTAACTCCCTCCCTCCTTTGTTCTACCCACCCACATGGATATGAAAGGCAAATTAACATGCACCTTTTCATGTTCATGTTATGTATTAAATTAATTTGATAACCTACTTCTTTCAAGCCTATCTACTTAAGCATTTTCCCTTGTGCATCTCCATGGACATGGAATATATGACATAAATAAGTTCATCAAAACAATATGGAAATAAACCCTAAATATACCCATGCACCCAAAAAAAAAAGGGGAGGGGCGGGGGGGGGGGGAGGATGTTGCTTAGTTTGAAAAGGCAAAGGCACTACATTCATCTATATAATAAAAGTTTTTTTTTACTTGTATTTGTCATTCATGTCTACATCTTCCAAGCCAAACTATCTCACTCCTTTCTTTTACCCACCTACAAGGATATGAAAAAACAAATTTGCATGTCCATGTTATGTACATTAAACAAATTAATAGCCTACATCTTTCAAGCCTATCTACTTAACCCCTTTTCCTATACACATCTATACTAATATTAAAGATCTAACGTAAACAATCATGAACTATTCAAAATCATATGGGAACATACAAAGAAATAAAAGATGGGGGGGGGAGAGAATTTGCTTTGTTTGGAACCTTGCCTTTTGGGCAAGGACATTACACTTGTGTGTATTAAAATAAATTAATGGCTTACCTCTTTCATTATACTCACTTAAACACTTTCCCCTATGCATCTACATGGACATAAAAGATTTGACATTAATAATGATGAATTGTTAAAAACCATATGGGAAGATACTCCCAAAAAATGGGGGGGGGGGGGAGAAGGTAAAGTGTTGTGACGTGTAATGTCATGATGTTCAATGTCATAAGGGTGTAAATCCATAGTAAACTCTACTGAACAAAAAGACTAAAACCAGTCAAAGGTAGAAACTAATCAACCAAAAAGAGATGCATGCATATATATATATACAATGCACAAGAGGAAGTTAAGATGAAATTCTCGTGTATAATTAAATTGAATCGAAAAGAAGGAAAGAAAACATAGTGTATGTAAACGGTGGCCATGTAATAGCTGTCGTGAACATCTAGCAATTCAGTCTGACTATGAAGGAAACTCTCCTTGACAAAGGAATTATAAAAAAATTGACAAGAGAAGGGAAGAGCTTGGCCTTTTATATAGCCGTCAGCAAAGTCGAAACCCTAAATAAGCCATAACCCTAAAACACCTGATATCATACATTAACCTAAAAACGTACATTAACCTGACGAGCATACATTAACCCTAAAGGCATGATTGGCATGTTCGTAACTAGCCGTCATGTATGAGGCCATGCATACAAGCATGACAACTATCGTGACATTCGGTGTTGTAAGGGTGTAAATCCATAGTAAATTTTATTAAACAAAAATATTAAAATTAGTCAAAGGTAGAAATTAATCAACCAAAAAGAGATGCAAACACACATATATATACAATGCACAAAAGGAGGCTGAAATGAAAATTTCATGTATCCCCCCTTCTAGACTTGAGCTGAAAAAAGAGTGGCATGGTCTAAATAGAAATCAAGGTGCTGCAAGAGAACATGATGAACAATACCAAATGCCAACGGGAATTTGAATGAGCTCCAACTTGAGGCAAAATAGATAGCATCCCCACCATTACAATTATCACAAAGCAACATTTGATTAGCATCGTTTGTCCTCTGACATACCTAACATGGATAGTTAAGTGGAGGAATCCAAGTCGATGTGATGATGGTAGGATCCAAGTTTGGCAGGTGGCAAGGCGCACAATTTTTGGAATGATCTCGAATTGTGTGTCTATCAACTCCTTGCAACTCCAACACACCTGAAGGCCTAATCGCCTTAATCTTCAAGATAGTGCAATCGGAAAAAATGTCTAGAGTATCATTAGGTTGCCACTAGAGATACACAAAGTCACCAACATCAAATTGTCTCGCCTTAAGTTTGTAACTGCCACTTTGTGTGTGTGCACACTATAAGGTGTCTTGATGTTGTGTAATGGACAAGTTCTCCGTGGCCATGGGCATAACCTTTCTAAATAGAACAACCCTCTTTATGATGACCCTAGCCCAAGTGGCTAGGGAGTCTAAGTCCATAACATGGTCCATTTTAATAACAATGGAAGAAGGTGGAATGGGATGTCTCCCAAAAAGTAGAAAGTAAGGAGCAAAATGAGGCAAATAGGTGTGTTTGGACATCCTATAACCCATGGCGATGTAAGGTAAGGCCAGGTCCCAATCCTCTTTGTTCCTAGTGAGGCAAATCTTTCGAAGTCCTTTCTTGCATGTCCGAACCATCCTCTCTATAAGGCCATTAGCTTGGGGATGATCCCTTGAAGTTTGACGATGGTCAATGAGAACATGATCAAATAGGTCTTGGAATTCTTTTCTGAATTGTGATCCTCGATCAATAAGGCACTCAACACAAGCCCCAAACCTACTTAAGACTTGTAAGAAAGTCCGGTTGGTGCTATGTGATGACTTGTTCGACAATGCAACAAGCTCGACCCACTTTGAAAAATGCTTAATCATAATCATGATGTAAACATTACCCTTGGAGTTCTATGGTAATTCTCTAACTAAATCAAATGACCAGTGATAAAGCATGCCTTGAATAGGGAGTGGAGAAAGCGTGAGCTGTTGAAAGGAGAAAGAAGTTTTCACTCTATCACATTGTTCACACCTAACAATGAAGTCTCGAACTTGGAGCATACATACCTCTCCAATGGTAATGAGGAGTGAGAAGGCTATAAATACGTTTAATTCCAAAGTGTCCAAGCTCCGAATGTACCTTTTGAATAAGACCAAGCCGTTCATGTGGTGGAGGAACCACTATGTCACCTTATGGTAAGCATTGGACGAGGTGATTGTCCCTCCATGAGTAGCATTTGGACCGATGTTGTATGCGATCTCGGTGACTTGATGTAACTTGGGGAGAGTATTCCCCATGCTAAAGAAACCTTAGAGTGTGCAAGTCCTCCCATATATCCATAATGGGATGTTCAACCATGTTACATTGTAGTAGTGCAAAATAATTGGATGCATAAAATACATGTACTATTGGAATCTGGTCGAAGTTGCTTGGTTTTTGAGAAATTTTCAAAGGTAATGAGGGGTCTTCGCAACATGGTATCCACGTTTTGATGTGTAATACCACATCGATGAATAACCTTGAACTCATACTCCTGAAGTATAAGCACCCAACGAGCTAACTTACCAGTAAGTTTATCATTGGTCATCAACCATTTGATAGGTTGGTGGTCGGTATACAAAGTGAACTTGGTGCCATAAAGATAAGGCCTAAAATGTATGACAACCCATACAACGATAAAACATTTCCCTTTGTATGAAAAGTAGTTGTTCTCAGCCTTATTATTGCTTTGGGATGCATAAACGATAACATATTCCTTGTCTTCTTCATCAAGTTGGCCAATAATAACACCAATACCAAGAGCACTACAATTAGTGTGTACAATGAAGACCTTGTTAAAATCATGTTTTCTTGTAATGGGGAACTTTGAAAGCTTTTCCTTGAATGTGTTAAAGCTTCTTGAGCCTCTTCATTCCATGTCCAAGCAACATCCTTCTCTAACAATGCATAGAGAGGACGAGCAATAGTACTAAAGTCTTAGACATAAATCCTGTACTAATTACATAGTTCGATGAAGCTCCTCAAAATGTGAACATTAGTAGGATTGGACATCTCCAAAATGGCTACTACTTTGGCCCAATGAACCATAATACCATTTGGCAAAATTCTATGTCCAAAGTAAACTACTAAAGTGACAACAAACTCACACTTTTTAGGATGGATCTTCATATTGACTTTGTGGAGCCTCTTGAATAACTCCTCAAGCTGAGCCAATGTTTTGGGAGTCCTTTGCTATGCACTAGGACGTCATCTATGTAGCACTTCAGGAAATTTGCCCTTCCAAGAACCTAGTCCATGACTTGCTAAAAAAAGACAGGTGCATTCTTTAATCCAAAAGGCATCACAAGCCATTCCCACAACTTATTGCTTCCATGGAATGCCATTTTCTTGCAATCCTTTATAATGCACACAATCTAGTTGAAGGCTTGCCTAAGATCCACAACTGTGAAGATGTTTGAATCTCCAATGCTATCAAACAGTTTTTTAGGTATGGGTGTGGGGTATCTTTCCCAAGGTGTAATTAGGTTCAAAGGCTTATAATCCTCGCACATCCTTTTTTCAATCCATAATCCAGTGGAATCCTTCTTTGCTGCCATTATTATAGCGACTACGAAATTATAACTTGATGGTTGAATGAGACAAGCCTCATGGAGTTCTTTACATCTTTCATCTACTAATTCCCACTCATGTTTGTTTAACCTATGCCTCCTCCAATAGATGGTTATCTCATCTATAAGGTCTATAGAAAACTGCATGGTCTTACACATACCTAAGTCTTTCATTGAGAATGCGAACACATTCTCATACTTAATTAGCAAGTATGTGACCTAATCTCTCTCCTTCTTGGTGAGTTGGTTCCCCATAACGAAATGGTAGTTGGAAACACATGGAATGGAATTAGAAAGTGTTTTTGAGGAACTCGGTGTATTAGGTTCTCCATTATCCAACTGCACAGATTCGTAGAAGGTTGTAATTGTTTCTCCAAAAGTTGATGTACCTCTAGGTGTATCAGAAACAACTTGAATCAAATTACATGGTACGTCTTCCCCCCCAACATTAAAAGTGAAGTGTAAAGTGTTGAAGATAGGCAAGTGTACTTGGTTGGGGTGCCATGTAGTTGCATCACCAAAACTAAGAGCTAATTGAATCAGTGTTGGTGTTGTGTACATTTGAAAGAGTCCACAAGTTACCAATAACCATGTAAGGGAGTTCAAGTCCATGCCTCTCCCCAGTAGAACATTACACTCCAATATAATCACCTTGGTGTGACTAGTAGTGCCAATTTGGAACCCCATAGCCCTTTCTCTTTCTTCTAAGTTTATTCATCCCAAGTGGCTGAAACATGATAATACACTAGGCCTTGTCCATCTTCCTAAAAGGCGTGTGCTCCTGGGAAGGAAACAAAGGTGGGCTAATCACCTATTGGTTTTCCTATTATGTTTGTAGGAAACCAAAGAGGTTTGTCTTGCATTGTAATTAGTTGGCAGGAGCTTTGATCATCCAATATGTGAAAAACTTGCAGGTTGGGGTCTCTGATGGTGTATATCAAAGCCAACTACAAAACTGAAAGTGGTACAAGGTTAGTCCACCAGTTGCACACACAGTGCACATAGGAACCACATTGTGCCACATTCAGTAAGAACAGCTCTCCAAGGTAATATTGTTTGACCAACATGTAGTGCTCCTCGACTTTTTCCATTTGGTCAAATTGAGAAGGGGTGTTTTCAATTACATAACCAAATGTAGGAGAAATGGATTGAACCCATGTGACTAATCATACCATGTCCGTGAAGAGACTAGATCTTGTGTCACTCAAACCTTTTCCAAATCTAGCCATTAAAAATCCTTGACACTCCCAACTTGAAATGATAAGGTCCACGAGGCCAAATAATTCCATATGTTTCTTTTGAATTAGTTATATATTAGAAGGTAAGAAAGTGAAATTGGCCTTCCATGCAACGGTTGTAAATTGTTGTGGAAATATGGTGTGAGTTCCATCATTGTCGATGTCGCCACTTGCCTTGCAATAGGATCAATGTCTACGTAAAAATACCTCCGAACCACCATCCCCGACTGTGGTAAGGCTTCCAAACCTGTACCAATACCACCAAAGAACTATAATAATGTAATCCCCTCCTTAGGCAATGTCCAGGTGATTAGTTGACGAAGTATTGGTTTAATCAATTCACCATGACTTTCCATGTTCTCAAAACTAAATAGAGTTTTAACTAAGGGCTTGTGGGTTGCTTTGAACCTCTATAAAACCTTTGGTCCATGTTGAATGTCAATAGGAACCACCCTCAAGCTTTTAATAGCTTAGTCGTAAGCTATCTCCTTTTCATCTTCCTCTATCCATTCGTAGCTAGCTTGTTGAATGTAGGAAATGGTGTTTGTTTCCTTGAACATCCAATGGTGAGCCATAGGACTATGGTTCCCATGTAAATCAAAGGGTATGTGTCCCATGTGCTAACCATCAGTCTCCCAATCCATTTGGTAATACGCATGTTCGAACCAGTTGTCAATTGTGAAACTTAGTGGAAATAGGGCCTTTTGTTCGTTGAGCACATCGTAATTGGTGGCATTGGTGACTAAACATCTGACTTGTAGGCAAAGCTCTTGATCGATACCTTTATTGAAGTTAAGTTTAATCAAATTCAAGCTTTCCCCAAATACCTCCTCTACGCTCCCACTAACGATGCGAATTTGCCACATAGATTTTCGTAGTTTGCAATCGAGCATGCCCATCTTCTTAGCGAATTGAACTCCAAAAATCATTGGTTGGGCACATGTATTAAGAAGTACCACTCTCGGTGTATGTCATGCCACTAGATTGTTGAGTCATATTGTCAACAATGGCAACTTTGGTGGCGATGGAAGTTTTCTCACTAGGCACCACCTTCGGAAATGACTAAGAAACTTTGTGGAGAGAATGGTTATCCACAATGCCTTTGCTAAGTAACAAATCCACAAATGAAGTGTTCTTAATTCCCTTCTAATATGTGAATGTAGAATCAAAGGTAGGAGAGCCCACTAATTTAGCCATGCTAGAACTAGTGACCAGATTATGAACGCCATCTACAACATGTGAGCTAATCAAATGTTTTTCCAAGGTGTTGGATGGGACCCCTATAACACGTGGATTAGGGATTGGTAGAGGACATGATGTAGTGTTTAGGCTATCTTTTAGTACTACAATTATGTCTTTAGTGTTTAGCTTCAAATCTTGAAAACTAAACAACGATGTACCACAAGCTTTTGTGCCACTTCACACATTTGAAGTTGGCACTCCATAAGCTTATCAATGGAAAATTATGTGTTTTTCTAATGTACATGTACTCCTAGGACATGAGAATTTGATGTTTTAGCAACTTGTGGTGTAGTAGTCTCCTCCCCCCTTGCTAAGAAGGTGCGTTCTTCTTCTATGTTGAAAGGACGAAAAGATTGTGGCATGATTACTAAAGCTATTCTAACCCTGGTAATAGGTCTTGAACCAGATGCGAATCCATTAGTTTAAATTACCTACCTAGTGGCAAAAACTATGGGTGCATTATTAGCCTTTTATTCCACAAAATAGGAAGGGCAAAAAGAAGTGGCAAATTTTGGTGTGAGACTAGAAATTGTGTGCATTGCAAATAACATACTCCTCAACCATGGCATCATGTGAAAGGCCACAGAACAACCTAAAAGGTTCCTCTTATGATCTTGAACCATGTACAAGTTGGGCATGACTAGCTAGTTAGGAAGACTTGCCTTTTAGATTAGCAAGTTGGGCCTTCAATAATTAGAATTCATTTTGCAAATTTGAACTTGACGGCATGGGCTTGAAGCACTTCCCTCTTGTCAGCATTGTGTTCCTTCTTCTTAGCATTCTTACTCAAATTACCCTTGGCGGGGAAAGCCTAAATGGAAGGTTGAGGTGCCTTGGCTTTTGGTTGAAGGGCAAAAAAAGATGCTGGCAGATTTTGCTATGATAATTAGAGTTGCTTTTATTTTGGGAACTTGGAAAAACAAACAGCTTCTTGATGTCCCTTTTTCCCACAATAATCACAAAAGAAATCTTTGGAAAAAATGTTGCACTCATTAGCTTTATGGGCAAGATTGCCATAATAGTTGCAAGAACGTAGGATGGGTGCAATTGAGTGCACCGCTTTAGCTCTTGAAAAAGAATGTGATGATTTGGTTGGCGCAACTAATGGAGGTTGAAGCTTTGGACGTGATGGAAACTTCATGGTACTAGCCTCATAGTGTGCATGAACAAGTTCTAGCTTTTCAAAAATGTTGTACACATCTAGCAAAGTGTACGAATCTCCAAATTCTACAAAAACTCATTGCAAAACATTTGCATGGAGTGTTGAAATACCTTCCAACGAATGAATATACCACTGGGCAACTTCGAACTTTGTGATGTTCTACGTATTCTCTTTGAGCTTGTGAAGCCTTTTGTAAAGCATCTTGAGGGTTTCATCCTTCTACTGAGAAAAGGTGGCTAGCTATAATTTTTTTTCAAAACTCTTAACCAAAAATTCCAATTCAAAAACTCAAAAGAATTCCCCCACTAGATCAGCAAAGCTAGTGCATCGAGGTGGGAGGAATGTTTGCAGTAGCAAAAATGAATTGTTAAGGAAAAATGTTTACTGAAGTAAGTACCAAATCTCAATTATTGGGCACATTCCCATGATGTGCAATGGCAACTTGCAGTGCAGCTTGAAAGGTAATGGCGATGGTTGTGGCATAAGCTGGATTAAGGGATATGGGTGACGCCCAAAATCTTTGGAAAATGTTGCTTGTAGACATCCAATGCCTCATAGTGCACATAACGGGCTAGTTGTTTGAATGCGAATGCTTCGGTGTAATTAACGCCATACTTGAGCTCCAATTCACAAACCACAGTTGAGGAAGTTGCCTTGAACTCCTTCAAAGAAATGGTACTTGACCTTCCGTTAAACTTTTCAATTCTCCCAAAGGAACTATTCACCTCCATGGTGTATATGGGTGTAGAAGTAATGGCTTGCAGTGGAATATTCAGTCATGGTGTGAAAGCTGGTGTGGCAACAGGTGTAGCCCATTGATTAACCCCTCTAAATGGATTTTGATGTACTGTTGATGTAATGGAACTTGAACCTGAATTCATGGTAGGAGTTGTATTGGATGACAGTGGCATTATAAATGTTTGATGGTACCATCATGGAAATTGTGAGCTCAAAGAAATTGACTCAAATGATTGTGTGTTATTTCATAGCTAATACCGTAGCTCTAGCTAAATGATAATGTTTTCATCATCTAAAAACATGGTGTTGTCCCATGCCCCAAACTTTTGTAGCAATACATAGCATTAGCTACAAAGTTCTAACACAACCAATGTAATTAAATGCAACCATAATGGAAATTGAAATGTGAAGTGCTTAAGAAAACATACCCTAAGCAGCTTTTAGTTTTTGTAATCACCAGTGCAAAATAATGAAGTAAAAAAAGAAAAAATTGTATGTTTATGTATTAATAAGATTACATAAATCTATGTAGTAATACAAAAAAACGTAGATATACGTATTAATATGAAATATGTAGATATATGTATCAATACAAGAATATGTAAATGTACGTATTAATTTTTTAAAACCTATTTACAATCTTGAAGAATATGTACATATGGTTTAAAGAATACGATATCGGATACATGTGCATGCAATACATATTATTTGAAGAACACTGCGCATCGATAGGGATGAATGGCGATAAATGGACAGAATCAGATGAACGAAACCAGACAAACAAAATCGGACGAATGAAATGGGATGGGATGGACAAAATCGGACAGACAAAACTGGACATCGAACAAAAGCTAACGAACAGAACTATGATGGTAACGACGCTGTAGAGTTATCTACGTCCGTGAACTTTAAAGCAATGACATGCAAAAGAGAAAAGAGATTTTTTATTTTTTTTGAAATGAAAGGTAAGTAGATTCACAAACTACAAATCTCAGCAACAAGAAAACAATGTAGAATTTGAAAGAAAAATCTTAAAGCTCATGTGTGTGTGTGTGTGTTTGTAACCATTAGAAGAAAAACCTTTGTTTTCTTCTTGTGCTAGTTACAATGGAACAACTTAGCTCTCTTCTAACAACAAAATACAAGAAAAAGCGATGGTTTGGCTTAACAACGATGATGATGATGTAAAAGAATTCCTAAGCAGAGGTAGCTGGTTCAAAGGAAGGCAACACATGAACATGCAATTGAATAGCAAGAGTTCATCCAATCTTCAGTTCCACAACAACGAATGACTTGCTTTTGCTCATAGGAGTGCACTTGATTACTGTCATTGTATCCCCCTTCAACTATAAATCAAAAAGCTCAATGTTGAACATTGCTACATTTGAAATCATAATGCACAATATTAAGCAATTACTGCTACATGTTTAAAAAAAGCTCATCTTTTTCATCTTGTTCCTCCCACCCTCTTTCTTGTCATAGTGGGAGTTTAATACAGGTTCTCACTGTAGATCAGAAGGGATCTATGAAACTAGTGCACTGGTGCCGTACACCAAGAATGTAACTCCTATAAACAAACTTCCAAGAAGCGTAGCCCACATGATTAGCCCTAGTACTCCTCATGTCTAGGAATCACCAATTTCTGACCATTCATCGAGCGCATAGATGGGATTTAATCGTCTACATTCACACCACACTTCTTCATAAACTGATAAACTCCTTTCCCTTTAGGAGTCATGCCCAAAGCATCCACACCCTTTTGCCACTTGACATCCCTAGAAGGACTGAGGGTTTCTTTGTGTTGAACTTTCTTGCTAGCCATAACTTGGAGAAAAAATGAAGAAGAGAACATATGAAATGCATAATGTGTGAACGCAAATAGACATAATGCACACATGCACACAAAGACAAGCAATTTGGATGTAAATTAGTGCATAAATGTTCAATGTGACGCACCCCCAAGTCCCTTGTTAGACCCAAAAAGGGTCCAACTATGTTAAAGAGCGGAAGTAGTTGGAACTTAGTGCCGCTCCAAATTTCCAGCACTAAAGAGGGTGAGAGGGGCGTGTTGAAAGCTCCGGGATTAGACTAGGAAAAGGGACAACTTATTTAGTTACTCGGTCATGCATCAAAACCAACCAACAAGTTGGTTAGTTCACATTCGGAATCATTATTAGTGTTGGGACAAATCACGAGCAACACGGACTCACTTGACTCACCACGGCCCGAATTCGGGGGAAGTCACCACCTTCCCCCATATAATATTCTTTGTGTTGCTCCATCGCACCCGCATCCGAATGGCTTTTAGTCCCGGGACTCCTAAGAAGGAGTCCCGAAACTGTCCCGGATTGGACTCCCGAGACTTTGGGAGCTCATAACTCCCGGCTCAAACCTCTGATTGGGATGAGGTCTATAGCAAACTTTTAGCTCTCCTCAAGAGCTTTCCAACAGTGTGTAGAACTCCACATGCACACACCGGGGTCGGGTCGATTCCCGACTTTTAGTGGTCGGGAGTCAAATTGACAGTTTGACTCCCGGCCCTTCTTTCGACCCTAACTTGTTTGTAGATGTCCGAATGGCTCATGCGAGGCCATTTTCGACATTTACACTTCAAGACCTTTTCAACGGTATAAAGAACACTTCAAGGTGAGGTGTTTTGACCCTTGCAATCGAGCTTTGAAGTTTTAGGAGTCCCAGAGGACTCTAAGTTCCCACTTTTGGAATGTGAGTTTCATCCTCGCACTTGCCTCAAAGTGGGGTTGCAACACAATGGGTACTAAGTAAGCACGTGAGTGAGATCGAAAGCAGAAGCTTGCAAAAGTTTGTAGTAGCAACTGTTGTGGGCTTTTTTGATGTCCCTTTTCCCTCGTTTACGTTGTTGTTGTTTTTATTGTAACTGTAATACAAGAGTAGAAAAAGAAGATGAATTAGAGCAACTCAAAAACACAAAAAACTAGCAAGCAAAAGAAACCTAAGAAACTCAAAGCTAGGAAAAATTCGTCACTTTCAACATTAAGCGACACATAATAGTTTTTCTAGAATTAAGTTGAATCGAAAAGAAAAAGAATATGTAGTGTATGTAAATGGTGGCTATGTAATAGTCGTCATGAGCATTTAGAAATCTAATTTAACTATGGAGGAAACTCTCCGTAACAAAGGAATTCTAGAAAAATTGACAAGAAAAGGGAAAAGCTTGGCCTTTTATACAACAATCAACAAAGTTGAAACCCTAAACAAGCCATAACCCTAAAACACCTGATAGCCTATACTAACCTAAAAACGTACATTAACCCTAAAGGCATGATTGGCATGCCTGTAATTGGCCATCATGTATAAGGCCATGCATTCAGGCATGACAAAAGATTTTGATTAATGTGGAGCCTTGCTCTTTAGGCAATAACATTACATTTGTGATCACAAACTTAATTTTAAAGATTAATTTAATTCTTAAAATACATTCCATATTTTTTATGATTATTGAATCCATGTTTATAAAAATAATTATTAAATTTCAATGACAATGATTCATTAAAACTAGTGCAAGTAAAACAACTTCACATTCCATAAGGCATCTTTTGGACAATTCCAAATTGAAAATTATGTAATCCCCCAAAATAATGTAATCAAATAATCAAAAATATTTGAAATAAAACACCTTTTTAAATAATTTTTATTAAATAAATATATTTTGGTCCAATATGATAGTAACTTTGACTCAATTAAGTCCAATTTCAATTGAAGTTTTGATATGATCTATTAGATTTGTGTAAACCAAATCTATCATAATTAGATGTTGTACCATTTTTGCACCCATTCGAAATGGATTTTACTAGGTCAAATAAATGTCAATCATATTTCAATTCATTTTTGTACCAAACCCATTTTTACTAAATTTAAATGAAGCTCAATTGATTTTAATTTAATTTCTTTCAATTTTGATTGAAGTTCTGAAATGATTGCATGCAAGGGGGAGGGATGCAATCATAAGGGCCTCCAAAGGGGTGCAATTAGTTTTTAAAAAAAATCATATACAATACCTTTGTTAGAAGAATTATATAATTGATAATAATAATTATTATTTTAGAAATCCAATATCAATATCAATTTTGATATGATTTTTTGGATTTGTTTAAATGAAATCCATCCCAATTAAATGTTGGATCATTTTGGACTAATCTTGGTCAAATTTAAGCTAATAGACTTTGATTAAACTAGGTCAATCATTTGCACAATTTTGGATCCATTCCAAATGGATTTGTGTAGGTTAAATTAGTGCTAGTTACATTTCAATTTTTTTTTTTATCAAACCCACTTTATTTTTGTTTAGGGGTAGTCTAACTAATTTTGATTCAATTTCATCCAATTTTGGTTGAAGTTTTGAAACGATATATTCATTTTCTTTAAGTAAAACCCTTCTTAGTTCAAATTTGGACCATTTTTTAATTGATTTTGGTCACATCTTGGTTAATGGATTTCAACTAAGCAAGGTCACTCACAAATGAATTTTCTATAGGTAAGGTCATTACCAATTGGATCTTAGCTCATTTCCAAATTAATTCCAAATGGATTTTATTTAAACCAAGTCAATATTGGCTAGTGTTGTAACTATCCAATTGTGGACTAATTTTTGGCTCAATTTCATCAAATTTGAATTAAAGTTTTGATACAATACAATTAATCGGTTTAATCTAAATCCATCCAAGGTAGATTCTAAAAGAGTTGGACCTATTACATGGGTTTTCAAAAAGGACGTCTAAAACATTTCAATATTTCATTCCAATTGTATTCGTATTTTTCATGTAATATATCGCCCATAGCCCTCCCTACATACATGGGTTTAAATCATTTTAGATCTATGTTTTTTTCAAAGTTTAAAAAAAATTAGCACCATAGTCACAAATAAAGTTTGAATATTTTATATATCAATTTGCATCCCATTTCTTTTTAATTTAATTAATGCAAATGAATTTAAATTCAATCCATATTCAAGGGAGTTTGATTTCAATTCAAGTTGCATGCAATGGCTTCCAACATTTTCATTCAAATAGAAATTAATGTTTACAAAATTAATTCTTTTTCTAATCAATTGATCATCACTGATATTGTGCAACAACACAAAGCCTTCATCAATAAACCTCCACCTTCTTTATCATTATTTTTACACCTTTGTTCACGTATGCTTATAAAACTTTTGTTTGAAAATGAAATTAAATATGACCTTTCACATTTAAAAAATGGTCAGAAATAAAAATTTAAAATTCATAATTAAAAAAAAAAGATCATACAATTAAATAATAAACATTTGTTTAACTTTACTTTTACTTTTAAATGATTTTGGGATCTTTTTTAAGTGATTAAAGATTAATTCATATTTCTCATTTATTTGTGCATAAAAATGATAATGTTTTCACCTTTATACAATTATTTCTCCTTAAACACTTTAGTAACACTATTACCTAATTATATACAATAGGTTCAACACCCCATAATATGAATTCAAGGGAATCTATGCACAAAAAGTTCAAGAATAACAAGGTTTGTTTCTATTGTGGCATCAAAAGTAATTTCGGACATGATTGTTTTGAGAAGGATGGAGATGAAAATAATAATGTTAAAGTTATTTCACAAATACATTAATATTTGCAAGTTGAATCTACTCATTATATGTTTATTCAAGGTCGTCAAAAACCAATCTGAAGTCCCAAAATTATGTTAGCATCATGTCCATCATATCAATTCATCTCACACTTTGCATGTTAGCATTGACTTCATCACAATTTTTTGCTTCTTAGAATTAACTGCAAATATGTTTCAAAAGTTGAAACATGTTTAGTTCCCACAATTGCAAATGGTGATCCAAAATGTGGGTAAACATTCAATGTCAAACATTTGATGGTGATGGAATTTCAATCATTCTCTAGGAAACCAAAATATGGCAATTGAATGGCAATAAAATATTGGTTTTCTACTCAAGGATGATGGCCAAACCCAACTAGTCTTAAGGGTTTTTTAGTTATAACAACATGTTATTCTAGAAAATTATATATATATATAATGAATCGTAAGCACCTTATTTGTAGTTAAATAAATTTAAATTTAAATTTATTTGAATAAATTGCACCCTATCCTTTTTTCCACATTGTTTGGAATAAAATGGAAATGAATTCCTTTGGGAATAAAAGTCTTACAAACATGACCCACCCCCCATGGAAATATGGGTTATATCAATGAACTAAATAAATCTAAAATGTTTTTATTTCCCATGCCTCCAATAAAATAATCTTCATGGACAATGAAGTGTGTTTGCATGTTCTAACATGTGTGTCTTTAAATGATCATGTATAATAACATAATTATAAAATGTAAATGTGATTAAATTTTGTACCTTGTAATCAAATTTTGATCAATTTATTTTGTGATTATTTTTCATTATTGAATATTTATGCTTTTCATTCATATATCATTTTGAAATAACAATTATTTAACATTAGGTCGTTTTTAAAAAACTATGCAAATTTTGAATGCATTTATGAAGTATGTTGAAATTTTGCAATTTATCAAAATTTTATTTGGTTCATATTGTATGAAGCAATAATTATCAATATTGGTATTTATAATATTATGAACACATTCAAGCAAGTAGCAAAATTGAAATGAAGAGATTAATTGGGCATGTTTTAGTTAATTGACCCATGGTTAGTTCAAAGTACATATGCAAGTTGGGTGTAATATGTGGTCAATTTTGGGTGATCACTCTTAGTAAAGATACAACAAGAAGGGTAGGGCATGAAGTGCATTAATAATGAAAGTTGTGAAAAGGCACACATATTCATAGCCTTCCTCCTCCACTTTTCCCATACCTTTTCACACTCCTTGCTTGGGCATTACTCCTTTCCTTCAAACCCCAAGTTCTTCCACTAATTGATCCTTGTATGCTATTCTCCCTTTTCTTTTGTTGTGTTCATATTATCAAATCTTTTGTTGCAATGTGGGATAGTGAGGAGTGTTAAAGCAGCCACCCTAGACAAAGGGTGGTAGCCATTTGATGATGAAGCTCTTATGTAGGCATGCCACCAAAGCATTCATCTCTCTCCTTCTTTCTTCTAGTGTGGGAGATATTGGTTTTGATTCAAAACTATCACTTGTAATTTGTTGTATGCCAAGAAATTGCGGAAATTTCTATTGGATTTAGTAAGTTTTGGAAATGAATTTTGAAGTTCAAGGCATTAGGGTGAACATTTCAAGAGCTCATCGATGGAAGCTACGCCCACATCCCAAAATCAGGCAAGGGAAAAAACTCATGGTCATCATCCTTGATGGATGGGGGGAGCAAATTCCCGATGAATACAATGCTATCCATGTTGCTAAAACTCCTACAATGGACGAGTTGAAAAAGGTTGAACTTTGTTCATTTACATATTGAATGAAAAAAATACATCAATTGTTGTTTTGGAAATTCAAAACTTCAAGCAAGAATGTCACTTTGTTTTTATTATTTATTTATTTTCCTTTTTAATGAAATGATGCAACTCCTTTTGAAAAGTTGGGATTAAATTCAATGAATCAATAATCTTTATGTTTTTGCGCCAACAGATTTGGCTTTCCTTTTGAATTCATGCAATTTCAACATTACATTTAGTGATATGTATTTGAAGGGTGTACAAATACAAACATTTAGCACAAATACTTATGTTTCCATCTAGTTTCATTATGTTGACCCAAATGCTTGATATGTAGTATGGGATCAAAGTTTAATATTGAGCCTAATTCATGTGTCATTTGTCATCATATTTTCATCACAAGTTATCTAGATATGTCTATTGCTTATGTTGGGTGAATGTTACTATAACTTCTACAAGTTCCAATGGTGATGGATACAGACCGCACCTGATAGATGGAGGCTTCTTCGAGCACACGGGCTTTCCGTGGGCCTTCCTAGTGATGAGGATATGGGCAATAGTGAGGTTGGACACAATGCTCTTGGTGCCGGTCGCATTTTTGAACAAGGGTATGTCCTAGTTTCACAACACAAGGGAATCGGGATTAGAGGATTATAAAGTATCATTAATTTGGAAAAGAATGAACAAGCTTTGTTTCCTAATTAGGAATGATGGAGTGTTTAGTATGATCAATTTGAAATAATTGAGCTGGTTGTTTGCTATGAAGGATTGATATAGCGTAGTAATACCCATAGAGCTATAATCTCCAAGTTAAGAAGTAAATGTGACTTGCTTGCTAGTTTTTGTTTCAAAGCGAATGTGACTTCCCAACCTCTCCCAATGATTCCTTGGTATGATTTTCCGTTAATTACGTGGATTGTAATTGAGTAACATCTAGCTTGGCTAAAGTTGAATTGAACCTACATCCACATATAAGGAGAGTATAAGCTAATATGGGCTTGTTTCTTTTTTCACAAGAAAACTTGTGCATTGCATTAACTCATAGTGGTGAACCAAACAACAACTTTGAACTTATGTTCTAAAACACTACTAAATTAATCTGATTTTAAGTATTGTAAAATGTTTGACATATGGAACAAATCGTTCTAATGAAATTGGTTTAATTTCATTTTGTTTTTGAGACTATTCGAACAAATTGTTGATGGAATTTGTGGAGGGGTGATGGTTAAACCAGGGCGGGTCTTGTAGATTCAGCCCTAAAAACAGGTAAAATTTATGAAGGTGAGGGGTTCAAGTACATACAACAAGCATTCGCGAAAAATACGGTGCATTTTGTTGGGTTGTTGAGTGATGGTGGTGTGCATTCACGGGCGAATCAACTCTCGGTGGGTGCAATTTAAATCATAGTTACGTATCATTTTGGAATTGCAATTTTACACATAGCTCAACATCAATCCAAATTTCTAAAGAAAATTATCATACAAAATAAATGTGTGTGTTTGTGTGTGTGTGTGTGTGTGAATGAATTGGGATTCAAACCATTGGATTCCTCACAAAAACATTGAATTCATGATCTAATTGGGGAAGTTCCCACATTTTTTTGTTTGGTTATGTGAAAGCTTTTTTTTTGGGGGGGGTGGAGTCATGTATTTGATCTTGATTGAGTTTGGTCTATAAATTCCAGGCTCTTTTGAAAGGATGTGTTAATCATGGAGCGAAAAGATTACGTGTGCATGTTCTATTAGACGGTCGAGATGTAGCACCTGGATCGGCCATCAAGTATGTAGAAGCTCTTGAAAGTGAGTTGGCGGAATTAAGGAAAGGCGGGATTGATGCATGGATTGCTTCCGGGGGTGGTCGCATGGCTGTCACCATGGATCGTTATGAGGTGTCTTATAGGGCCATGAAATTGTACATTGTTTTTTAAAAACTCGTGTGTGTGTGTGTGTTTTTTCTCCCCGTTTCTTAAAATTTAAATTTTAAAACTCTTTTTCATTGGAATATTTTTGTTATTCTACAATGTTATATTCAAATCATTATTATTTTAAAAAATTCACATGCGGTTGATTAGTTAGTTCACAATACAAGGTTTATTAAGGTATTATGTCCCACACTTATTAAGGTATCATGTCCCAAATTTGATGTTGTTCATATAAGGCTATGTTGAAAACCTTTGGAATTTTTTCTCAAACTTGCAGAATGATTGGAGCATAGTGAAAAAAGGATACGATGCGCAAGTGAAAGGCGAAGCGCCCCATAAGTTTTCAAGTTGTGGAGAAGCTCTAAAAAAGCTCTTAGAAATGGATCCCAAGTTAAATGACCAATATTTCCCTCCTTTTGTGATTATTGATAGTATCGGTCAGCCAATCGGGCCAATCGTTGATGACGATGCAGTGGTGACATTTAATTTTCGAGCCGACCGTATGGTAATGGCTGCAAAAGCATTCGAGTTAGAGACTTTTGATAAATTCG
>Ga0209208_10002484_pt1 | contig 26457 bp, 21 predicted proteins | sample S1TSphfallax_3_FD_187694 | JGI IMG/M metagenome (GOLD analysis project Ga0209208, IMG submission 187694) | Host-associated microbial communities from peat moss isolated from Minnesota, USA - S1T2_Fd - Sphagnum fallax MG (SPAdes) (version 2) | ecosystem: Host-associated > Plants > Peat moss >...
AAAAAATAATGATAAGTGACACCCATGCCAGTTTGCATATCCACTTGACAACAAAATTTTTAACAGCTGTAAGGAACTCTACAACCAATAAATATGTTCATACCAACATTAATGAACACCACACACCAACAACAACCTGCACTGCATAAAAAACATACTCAATAAAACCCAAGTGTATAACTATTTTTTCCTTTGCAACTTGTGAACAATTCCATTGTACTTCATAAATACATAAGGATGTGAATGTTGTCTTTGGAAACCCTCACAAAACCCACATCAGCTCAGGCAAACATTTGCTGTACATGCCAAACCAGAGTTTTGGTTTTGAGAGATGATGTCATAAACTAACCTGTGCAAAGTGCTCGAAAGTTTTCAGCAGTCTTGGGTACAACATCTGCATAAAGCTGCAAGTAGAAGTTGCAACGAAAAACTTGTTAGGGTTGGAACAAAAAGATTCAGTGCTAGAGTTCAAAAACATGGAGGTGCCATTCAATGATCTGAATACTGTTAAAAAATTCCCAGAGAGATGCAAGAAAGCAAGAGAAAATAAGACGATATCAAAAGAAAGTTATTGAGGAAGCAAAGGCAATCCAGGAGATTTAATCACTGCCAGAACAATATTCAATGAAGATGACAAGAATGTAAAAGAAAAACAAGGAACTGAATGACCGCAGGATAAGGGTTTACTCACCTCCATCACCATTTTGCCTGCAGGCTCACCGCCTATGCTGATATCGAAAAAGACTCTAGGATTTGGGGCCTTTTTTCCCATTTCAGCTTCCTTTTTTCCTTCCGAGAAAACCAGACAAGCTATATTGAGCTCAAAAAAGTAAAAAACCGGTGTTCAGCAACGCTTACAAACCCCTTCCTAAATGAGAAACATCAGCAAACAGCCAGGTCGAAGGAAAAAAAAACCAGTCAGTCAGAAGGAGAAAAACAACCGCCACATATGGATAACTCGCTCTGCAATCATGGACTCCTATACACACCAAAAGAATATAGGGCAACCAAGTCCAAGGAAAGAAAGCGAAGATGATCCTACCCCAAGAAATCCCTAGACACAGACAAGAAAGAGAGCAGCGGAGCATAACCCACAAAGGAAAGAAAACATACGATGCAAGAGACTGAAGGAGACCCCTTCTAAACAGGCCGTGATACAAGGAAAAAAAGAAAGAAAGAAAAACCAGAGCCGCACGCACGCACAATAGCAAGTGCCAGGAGAAAAGCTGAAGCAAAAAAAATCAAGGACGAGATTACAAAGAGAAGACACGAGAAGAAGAAACTCAAGCAAGGGGAGGGAAAAAAAAAAAACCAAAACAAAACAAACAAAAAAACAAAAGCCAAAGTACAGGAAAGAGAACTTACAAAACGCAGAGAAGTTTTTGGGTTTTCGGGAGGGTTTGTTTATTTTCCGTGGGTATGTTCTAAACTGCGAGATCGAGAGAAAGCGGCATCCACGAGGACACGCAAGAGAACCGCAAGCAGAAGAATCACCCGGCAACGAATAAATTGCGGGCGGGGAGGAGCGTCGTAGTATTTTAGGTCAAGCAGCAACGACGACGAAAAACAACGCCGCGAATTTGATTACTATCTTGGATTCGTGCCTTCGTGCAGCAAGCAATCGGTCCGGGTATGTATGAATTGTTGATACTCGGGTGTAGTGCTACTTATGGCGAAATGGCATCAGTTGCAAACCAAAGTGCCTCACAGGAATGATTTAAACCCGGGTATGGATCTCACACCCCTTAAGTAGGTGTAAGATCCCGCCCTCTCTTATTAAGGAGTAGGCAAAAATATCCCTCCTGGGATGGATATCCGTGGATAATAAGGTCCACTTCAAATTTCTCCAACTGCTTTGCTATCTATGAAATGCAAACTGAAATTTGCATGCAAAGAGAATCATCTCATCCAAAATTGCCATAAACCTCCCAAATGCATAATCATATGTATTGAAGAAAAGAGTCCAAGTGTATGAACATGACAAACATTGCAATTGACACATTCACCATATTTGCATTCTACAAGCAATGACATTGCATTTGTTGTAGGATCTTCATTATTCAAGCAAATGACTAGCTTGAAATTGTAGCCATGTTGATTGTGGCTTGTTTTTCGTAAATATGTTTGAGTTTTTTTTTTTGATACATGGAATGCTTTTTGAAGAATCTGAAAATTTTGAAAGTTGCCATTATTCCATCAGTGTAGTAGTTATGGGTTGGATACATCAGTTTTTGTAATGTGTTTGCTAATCGTGCAAGCTTTGCAAGCAAATTTCATGTCACTACAAGCACTGCAATACTGAGTCAGGATTCATAACAATCCCCCTCCTCACAATAAAGCATTTGACAAGCAAAACTTCAAGTTCATTTCATTGTTGGGTATTCTTCAATCTGGTAGGTACTAGATAACTCTATTGGAAGAAGGCCTCTATTGTAACCTTTTTTTTTTGAACACGACCTTTTTTCCAACAAATTTTGTAGCATTTTGATCATGGATGATAAAATGGACAGTGGACATATATGGATGAATGTGGACAAATGATGTGTAACAATCTTTATCTATAATAAGTGGAGATATGACAGTTGGATGAAAACCATCTACTGCAGCTTCTTATGTACCTCTGTGGTGATCAAAGAGCTTTTCCGGGATGAGAACATTTTGCTTGTTGCTCTTGAAGCTTTGGCACTGAACATGTTGGTGACTATTGCTGTTGTTCACATTGGGAACTTGAAGACATTAGGGGTATTTTTTTACCTTGTTATGCATGCTGGCTTGGGGTGATATCTGTGCAGTGAAAGTTGAGGTCTGACTGAAACCACTGGGCACAAAGTCCCATTGTCAGCCAGATTTCATCAGTGAGTGCAAGCTCTTGTTGCTGCAGTGAATCACCTGCCTGCAGCAACTAGGGATTGCTTTCATCTGTCCTACTCTCTGCTGCTCTAATATGTAGATAGTAAATTGTCAATGTACTTCTGAAGATTTTCATTGTTCACAATCTTTAACAGAAAAACATCCAGTAGTCTTATAAACCTTATAGTTTTGTTCCAATTTTGCTGTGGTTATCTAGTGATTCTCTTGTTTGTTGCAGATAAAAACTGGGAATTGCAGGAGTGATTGTCCACTCATACCAATGACCTGTGAAATGGAAAGAAGCATCTGATAGTAAAGGTCTTGGTAGGATCCTGGAAGGGCCATAACAGAATCCAGAAACTAATCACTTGTACATCTGAGAGCAACATTCTGTTAGATAATGTAAACACACATAATGGCCTAGACTTAGCAAATTCAACTACCATAAATTGTAAGAGACACAGATGTTGCTTGGCCAAAAATCCAGTCCCACTCCTACTGTCATGAAAGAGCAACTTGGCTCCTCTAAGTGGGAAAACTGTCTATGACAAATATGGAGAACCCATCAGACAATGGCAGTCAGAAGAGTGAAGGGAGTTAAGGGAGTTGAGGATGAAACATTGGGCTTCTTTGATCTGGATTGTCAGATTGAAGGGTGAACTTCTAGGATTGCAGTGGACTGTAAAAAATAAGAAGAGGACATGGATGTTGACAAAGAAGGGACCAGTGGGTGGAAACAGCACAAAGGCCTTGAAAGTTGAATGGTCAAATGCTTTGACTCTGGGTGTCTTCTGAGTTCTGATGGTAGTCTTGGCTGCTTGTCACTGCTATTTTTGATGAAACTGATGGTCTTACACTTCGTAAGCCATTCGTATAAGGTTATGACTGCACTAATGCCTCATTTCTCTATCACAGAACTATATCACACGTCTTTTTCTGTCCAGAGTTCAACTTAATAGATGCCACTTTGAAGACTTTTTGCATCAGTGACCCTACACTGATAATCCTGAGTGTCTTAAATCCCTGTCTATGTTATGCAGGTGATATGTTCACTTTGCAATCATTAGCAAGATGTTCAACAGACATGCAAAAATTGTGGTGTTCACATGGGTACTCCTTTTGAATCCGCAAATTCTTCAAGGATAAGGTTGAGATCATGCAAAAATTGTGGTGTTCACATGGGTACTCCTTTTGAATCTGCAAATTCTTCAAGGATAAGGTTGAGATCTTCACTTTGTGAATCTTGGAAAAATCTGTCCATGAGAGATTCCAACTGTTGAATGATATCTGTTCACTCAATGTATTGCAATTACTTGTTTGTGGCTTTGATATTTTACTATTGAGACTCTTGAGGACACAGGACCCTTATTTACTGTTGTAACATGCTATGTGCTCATTTTGTGTGTTTTGGTAGACAAAAGAAGCAGCAGTATAATTGTGGTTCTTGTGGGATTTGCAGGATTAGAGGACATGACAATTTCTTCCACCATGAGCATTGTGGTACATACTCTTTACAACTGATTCTAAAATATGTGATATCTGGACTACTCCTCTTGTCTTGTTGTTGTAGAATCGTAAATGAAAATGAAGAAGTTCCATCTGCTAGCAAATTTGTATTATAGAGCTTCTGTGTAGCACAAAGTGGAAAATATGACATGGACATTGAATAGTTTTCATGGATTGGTGACAGAAGTAGCTGCCTGCACCCCTCAAGGTATTAATGTGTTGATTGCAGGCTTCTGCTACTCTGTTGCCCTGCACTCTTGTGTGGAGAAGTCTATGCACCAGACCTGCCCTGTGTGCTTTGAGGTGTTCCTCTTGTGCACCTATTTCAGGACTAAAATAGCACCTCTGGATGTTGGCAGACTTTCGTGCCCGACATACCTTAGTAATTTCCTTTGTAATGTTCTTCAGTGATAGCCTTCTGTGAATTGTATTTAGATCAATCCAAATTGGATTCTGCTCATCCATGAATCTTTTGTTGCTGAGTCTGGAGTTGTTTGTTGACTTGTATGCTCATTTCATTGTGCAATACCTGTTTGATTCAGTAAATGACATCACAGTCTTGCAATGTGGTCACACATTGCACTTGGATTGCTTACATGAAATGCATGTCCATGCTCAGTGACTCACCAACTTTAAATAGATTATATGTGGTTTTCCCTTCCTACATTGATGTTGGATGTTATGGGAGAATGTACACTGTGCACCTGAGTTATCCCGTAGATAGGTATCAAGCCTCAAAGATAAAAGGTCTCTGCATTGGGTGGTTCTTGTTTGCAAATGATGTGCATCAGTGGAAATCTGCAGTGTGTTTTCTGACAATGATCTCCTCATCTGTACACTGTGGTTGTAGATACTGCTGCCCTCTATGTTTCAAGTTTGTTTGTGATATGTCCAGTGTTTGGGAGCAGATAGACCAAGAGATAGTGTCAACTCAGATGCTGGAGTCACACATAAACAGATGTTGTAGTCTCTTGTTGTAGTGCTCGGCTTGATTAATCTAGAATGAGATCTCCAATCATCTCTTTCTCTTCTTTTGGAAATGGGTTGCAAATTTAGCACCCAGCCAGGAAAAAAATCACAGCAGAGCTTACATATAAGCCCCGTGAGGGAAGATACAAATGGCAAGGTCTAATTTGAACAAGTGCTTGCACTTTGCTAGTTTCAACAGGTCACTTCTTTTGTTGTGCACATTCAGACACATGATGGTGCTCCAATCCAAGTTTATCATCAGAGTTGCCCAGCAGATTTTCTTGACACAGCTTCACATTGAGCACTTTTCTCATGTCCCGTTGTGATCAATCTGCAACATCTCTTTTGTTAATTCTCTTTCCATATCTTCGTTCAACAAGGGATTGGTGAATACCAAGTTTCACATAAATCTGCCAAACTCTTTTTATTGGAAATTGGCAATCTTACTTCATAAATACTTACCTCTTCAATGTGGCACCAAATCTTGGGTGAACATCTCTGCGAATTCTCTTCACAATGCCCAGACATTTCTGCTGTACACAATCACACCCAGTTATATAGCAAACAACAACTGAGAGGCTTCTTTACAGCGCCAGGGTAGTCTTCAACTACTCATGGTACCACTCAGCTTGTGCTACTGTGCTCTCTTTGTAGTGAGCTTTCTGTAATCTGGTCTATCACATTCTGCTCCTCCTCCATAACACAATTGAACGACAATTATATCTTTGCAGTCCAGCTAAGAACTTTGCAAGAAGCAGAGAAATATGGCATGCCATGAAGTGGGACCTTTGTAGTTAAGTGTTGTTTACATCAACTTTGCAGATGTTGGACAGCTGAACTCTTTGGAACCTTGATGAACATTGAGGTACCCTGAATTTGGATGTTTTTTTTGGAAGATCCTGTTTATGTACACTTCGATGGAATGAACTTTGTAGCTACTGTTTCTACCACCTATTCATTATGTGTTGATGAATGAGCTATAAGTCACATTGGCTGTTGAGAAATTTCTGGTGTCCATATTTCAATTCATAAAGAAGTTTCTGAATGTCAGTGTGGATAGGAGGAGCTTGTAAGGAAAACTCTTGGTATGCATGTGACAGTCCCCGTTGTTGAGGTTGCCTGAGGTACCTTTCAGAATGTGGCCACTTTTTCACACATAGTCCATGGCAGCCATGCACAGCTCCTGCTCATCAGATAATATTCACAAAAGTTCAACTTGCAAATCTGCAGCAAAAATTTTAGGCTGAACATATCAATCTTGCAGGTAATATGGAGAAGAGAGGCTAGTTTGAAATCAAAATGTCTACTTTCAAGTACTTGGAGCTAAGAGCATGTGAAGACAGAGTAGCGATAACATTTGCTGTCTGTGACATACTATGTAGAGAGCAGATTTGAAGGAATTTTGGAGTGATTAACCTTGATCTAACAACTGGGAATCTTAACTTGCTGGACCTGGAGAAGACAGAAATGGGCAGAATTTCTCACATGCCTTCCTTTAAAGACCATTTTTGGTGCACATGAAGGAGCAACTGGTGGCAAATGAACTCTATAGCTGGATATCTTGCAAAAGTATCTTTAACATTTTTAACATAATAGGTAGAGCAAGGGTTCATTAGATCATTCAAACTGATGTTTTTGTATGTAACTATTTATGCGTGCCATGTGTGTGAAGTACTTGAATTGCCACTGAAAAGATATATATTTCAAGTCTGGATGTTTTCAACCATTCATTTTCAAGCTAGTTACAAATTTCCAAAAACTTCTAATATTAGCCAACACAATGAAAAGGCCAGTTCTCAACTAATTGTTTCTTTGCAGGCTAGTTACCTTTTTCCCAAATTCTAGTCAGAGTATGTAGTCAGAGTAGTTAAAATGCAACCTCATGGCAAATTGTTTACAAGAGTGCATAGACATTCTTCACCCAACTTATTGTGTGACTCCTGCAAGTTTCGCTACTTCCCACCTTGAAATATACAAACTAAAATGTCGGTATGTATGATGTTTTGTCATCCCTTTATAGCATGAATACAAACATTCTATGACAGATTCAGTCTTGGTCTAGGGGCTCTTCTCGTCAGTGGCTTTGACAAGGATGTTGGAGGCCTTGAGGTCTCTGGGCACCACTTGATGCTCATTCAAATATTTGACCCCTTCAGCAATTTGGAGGATAATAAACAATGCCTCGTCAAGAGGCATTGTCATCATCTGCACACCGTTCTTGTTCATATTGCACATCTGAGGTTCAGGTTCACCTCCGTAGAACATCTGTTCTACTACTGAGCTGCTATTTTCAGTTGACAATACTTGACTTCCTGATTTGTAGCCTGCACTCTGTACTATAGTAGTTGTGTCCTTGTTCAGCTCCTTGGAGGCTGAACTCTAGACACTATTACTTTCAAGGGTTTACTTTCAATTTTGTGGGGTTCATTCTTGGGATCAAGCTGCAATTTGGCACTTCTCCTGAGATTCATGCAGGAATTAATTGCCTATCCATGATGTGGAAGTCTGAAGCTCAATACTGCAAGTACATGGATGAACCAGGAACAGCAGGAATTCACATTTGATGATGCAGATCCAGTGCAAGAATGCACATTCTTTGCAGTTGTTGGGAATAAGGGGTGCCAGGTCATGAGTTCATTGAAAGGGGGAAGTAAGGCATGTTTGTGCAATGGGGAGTGTAGTCAAGTTCATGTTTGCAGATTGTTCATGTTGTGTTGTGCATACATGTTTGATCAAGTACAATGGTTGTATCCATTCCAGAAAGACAGTGGGTCTTTAGTGCTTGTAGGAACAAGAATGCACTGTTTTTCATACCATTCTTGAAAATATATGCTGGTTAGTGCTCATCTGTTTTTCTTTGATATGGGATTGCTTGTATCCTCTGTTGCAAGATTAGATCTGGTTTTGGTTGCATTTAAAGAAAAAATTAGGCTCTGTTGCCCTCCTGTTGTTGAGAACCATTTTACTGCAGGTTCATTAGGAGGCTCAAGAAGATTTTCTCTCAGCTGGAGCAGTGCAGAAGTTCCATGACTACTATCCCAAACCCAAGTTCCATGACAGTCAAAATGAATCATGGGAGTGAGGATGAAATGAGCTTCTTTGACTTGTAGAATGAGGTTGAAGGGTGGAGTTGTGAGATTCCAGTAGACTGCAAAACTAAGAAGAGGAAGGGGATGTTGAGTAAGAAGGTGCCAATTGGTTGAAATTCTTCAAGGTATTCAAATGCTGTGGTTCCTGGTGCAATTTGGAGCTGACGTGACCACAGCTTTCAGACCTGCTAATTTGTGTCTTGTCCAGGTCCAGCATGTGCAGATTCCCAGACTTTTGAGAAGTTTCAAATTGGCGTTTTTCAATATAAAACAGAACAAAAAGCAATTGAAACCTTCAAAATTCACTTCACTTTTGAATTTCACAACTAAATTAAAAGGCTTGGCTACTTACTAGAGCAAAATATAGAAATCTGGCCATTAGAACTATTTTTGTTCATGATTTCTGGGGATTGAAGCCCCAAAAATCACTTCATTTTCCAGTTTTTCATATTTAACTTTCTCTTTTTGGTGAAATTTCGCCAGTAGAAAAAAGGTGGAACTTTCTTAAACCTTTGGCTGTCATTAGGCTTCCAGTCAGCATTCACAAATATGTTGTCATTTGGTCTTGATTGTGGGACTCTTTCGAAATCCCATTAGCTTTTGGGATTCACTGATTCTCTTGCTTCAAGCATCTACTGCAACGCCTCAAGCACTTAAATTTAGCTGGAATGTTTGAAGGAGGTGTATCATGAACTGTGTTCATTATTCACAATGTTGTTGGATTCCTAACACAAGTGGCCAACCTCTTCCCTCAAAGTTTCTCCAACACATGTGCAGGTAAACAAAACAAAAGTCAATGATTGGTGTCCAAAAGAACAATGCCCCAATGTTTCCCTTTCAGATTTCATTTTATTTGACTCTTGGACATAAGGATTTTTGGCTTTAGATCTAATGTTAAATATATCACCGCATTTAAACAATAACCACACCTTGTAGCTTTCTTATTGCCCACCTCCATAAACTTTCAAACTAAAATAAGGGTTGGTTGGCAGTTACATCAATTATTATTTCAAGAATTCATTAACCATGCAACATGGCTTGTTGGAAGATGCACAGGAAAATAGTCAATGAAAAATGAGACAAAAGACAAGATCATCCAACTGGTGCATACTTAAAAGGCCAACAAGCTAACTACACCTTCAAAGAATTTAAGGAGAGAAATGGCTACCTCAAAAGACTTGATGGGAGCAATTCATAATTTGACACACACTTTGAGGAAAGGAACTAGAAATCAACATCTGCCCAAGTTGCTCTGAATGCTGGAACTGCTGAGTCAAAATGAACTGCACTTAAGAACTTCACTATGAATTAGTGACTGCAATATATAATCTTATCATGCAAAGTTCCAATTTCAACTGTATGGATCGATTCACAGATATTGGCACTTCAACACTTTGCAACCTCAATTGTAATGCATAGCCACTCAACATTCACTACAAGTCCAAAATATATTCAAGAATTCCAACAGTGTAGTATAAAGTTTGTAGTGAGTTGCATCATCCTGAGGGTAGGTTGAGAAGTATGAATGACTCAAACCTGTTATGAACTCAATTGCATTTTGTTCTAGCCATTCTAGATTTTTCTGTTGGTGTCTCAGCCCTGTTGTCATAGGGGTGTCCTGTTTTAAAGTCCCTGATCATCACTAACTTAGGGTTGTATGCCCTATTACTTACACCTAATATCAAAGGCAATTATGAAACTAATGCTGAAGTTAAGATACCATATCAATTGATCTTTAACAAAACGATCTGTCAGAATCTGTGCAACTGGTGCACATCACTGACCACTTTGGTGAGCTCACCCAAGAATGGTCATAAGGTGTGACAATGATTCCTGTTACTATATTCCTCACTAGGGAAAATTCTTAGGCTCTCAAAGGCCATTATTCTGGTATATGTTTCTCTGCATGAATGGGATAGATGAGAGGCAGTGATACCTGAGGAATTTAGTGACTAAAATTTATAACCTAATCTAAGCCTGAGCCTACATTGTCCAACTATATTTAAAACCCAGATGTCTACAATCCTTGACTCAACAAACACACAACCTGGTACTCACCTTCATGATGCTTCCAAGACCCTGTGATATATATAGCCTGGTGCAGGAACCTCCTCTAGACCATATAACATGATAGTATGGTGTTCCCTAGTCAACAAAGTCGGCATGCCACTACAGCCTCATAGAAAAGAACTTGTGGCTGTAAATGGCCCTTTCGACAAGTCCTTGCCACATCCTCCCAGTCTCCTACCACCTGTGATGAATAATTAGAATGTCTGTTAAGAATGCCTGTTAAGAATGTCCCCAGAGCCATAGAACCAACCAAATGTGAATGCAATGCTGATTAGGAAACTGAACACAGATCCTAGGTGTAAATTTGACAGAAAAACTTCTGAGATTTTGAAGTTGTGAACCACAAGAACTTGTTGAACTTTTCAGGGCAGCTAATGATTCTGCAGATCCCACAGACTCCTCAGAGCTGTTAAATTAACTGGTGATGAACCAAAGTATCTATTTTGAGTGTGTTATGTACAACCCTGACAGCATGGACAAAATGTGACACAAGATAATTCTTGTAGTGCTTGCCCACTTCTGACTCAATGGTGGTTTCTACCCAGGACCCTTGTTTGTTGTGTAAGGTGCTTCTCATATTCCTCTTTCAAAAAGGTCTTGAAATGGAGGATGGGTGTTGAAGAAGAATGGGTACCTTAACTGTGCTGTCATCAAACATAACCCATCTAGCAAGCTCCTGATTGTAAGCGAAGCAATGGTAGTGCTGCCCATAATAGCACACCTGCCCAAGCATGAAACATAAGAGTTATAAGGCAAGAGCCCAGATAATCACTTTGGTAAGTGTACATCCACTTGTAAGAAAGACCATGGCACATATGTATTTCAGACTTTGATGGACCATGAACTTACCACTGAAATGAGCTGATGCTTTGAACCTTCATCAAGGCCTCGATACACCACTCCAACATCCATGGAAACATCAATAGCATCGACCGTCACCGATATGTCCTCAAAACTCTCTCTACCATTTTGCCACCCCAACACTGTTGCAATCCTAAAGTCAGTTCCATACCCACAGAGAATAAAAGTGACAGAATTTTCAATAGTAAAAGAAGGTCAAAAGGCTAGAAAATTAGCTTGCAGCATAGTCGTTACCTATGGTGAAAACACGAGGTGCTGCACGGAGGAGGTGGTGAATGTGATTTTGGAGCCCACAACCCCCAGTGTCAATGTCACAGGCTAGCTGATGATTCATGTCAACTAGTTTCAGAAGCTTGTCCATTGAGTACTCTTCATACAAAACCTGTAGCCAAGTCCCACTTTGTTTACAGACACTTGTTGAACATGCTGTACAGACTGATCATGTAAACCCATGCAATAGTTGAGAGTGAAGAACTACACAACTCTGGATAATATGGTTGATGCTTCAAGATATTCTTCTCTAGGACAATTCAGTTACTGTATATATCCCAAGGAGAAAGATTTAGTATTGAAACAAGGTTGCTCCTTTCTCAGCTTACAGCACACATTATAAAACTGCACAATCACTATGCTTTGGTGGACACTTAATGTTTGCTTCCCAGCATTAGAACTATTTACATATAATGGAAATCAATCCATATCCATCCCAGCCTTCCCTTCATGGTATGATGATCCACAAGGATTGCTAGCAAAAGATGCGATACCTACAGAAACCTTTACCTTGGCAGTGCGAAGTGCACTCGCATTGATGTTATGGAAGAAGGCAGTATATTTGAGATGGCGAGACTCCAACTCACAGCCTTGACAGTTCATCTGCTCTGCAACATCAAGCCCAAACAAACCATGCACCATGCAAGGGTGGCCATCCTTACAATCCCATGTTTCACCAGCAGAGCTACCGTCCAATTCCCCATGAGACAAAGCACCTCTTGGTACAAAGGCCTTGTGCAAACAGTCAAAGATAACGGCCAGCACTTCTGATGCATCATTCATTTGTGCCTGCAGCAATGAGATACACAAACATAAGTTATTGGCATTCAGCACTGGAATCAAAATTTTATGAGGAAATGTTGCTAGACAAACTGGGCTGCAAAACAGTCTCAATACAAGCAATCAAAACACAACTCACCATTCTGCAAAAGAAGCACAAACCATTTCTCTGAAGAAAAAACATGAGTTTGTTCAATCATTGGGTGGAACTAAAATACCTCTTGGAAAAAGTCACTATCGGAGTGCATGGTGCTCAGAGCCACCCGCAGAGCAGTTGGGGCAACAGCATTGTGGCTAGGAGTGGTGAAAGCACTAGTACTCAGGCCAACAAAGATGCCTTGAAGTGCACACACAACACATGGCTCTCCAACATGCATGTGCTGCTTGCTAGATTCAGCCAACAACTCTTCTCGAAATTCCTTCAAATGCCACAGAGACTGAATAGAAAGAGCACACCACTCATCAGCTCAAAGTGAAATAAGTCTCTCCAAGATAGTGACTACTACAAGCTCACCAATTGAAGCCCTTGCCAGGACAAGCCTCATATGAAACACTCAATATGATGCAAAACTTGGACTTCAGCCTTGGAAAGTCACCTGTATGACCACATTAAGAAAACAGTTGTATTGCCCAATTTCATTTTGTAAACCCTTTCCAACATCTGTGTCTGTCAGCGTTTGTTCTGTGGGTTGCTCACTGGTGGGAATAGAGCCCACAGCAGCCTCTGCTTGAGGAGGTGCAACAGATTCAGATGTTTCCAATGAGCCCCATGTCCAAAGATATGCTGTGGAGCTTGCTTCTTCCAGATTTTCCATTTGCATGTCTGTCACCAAGGGTCCAAAATTATAAGAAACTTAATTTCCAGGCTATTTAAGCCTGGGAAACACTAACTAAATGATTAATCTGAGACTCTTGTAAACCAGACATTCACACAAGGAAAACAAATATAAAGTTGTTATATTGGGAGTCTTCACATGCATAGCTATCCCAAACTCGCATAAGTTTCCCACAGAAAAAAATGCCTGAAGTCCTTGGATACAAGGCATACTCCCTACCTAGGCTTTGTTGCAGTGCTCGCTCCAGGTCTGCCTGGAAGCGATCCTCGTCATCCTGCTCAGCCTGCAGCTGCCTCAGTGTTTTGCTCTCATGCTCTCCTCCTGTACAGCCACAAGAATTACCATCCACCCTGCCTTCATGAGCTCAGTAAGCAGAAACCACAAAAGTAACCCCATACAGAAGAGGCTCTGAGACCAGATGGAATTGAACTGTCAAGTACTGACTGCAACAGTGAAAAAGTGAAGCATTTGGTTCAGTTCAGTCCACCTTCAGAAGTGGAAGCAGGTGGAGGCAGTAACAGGAGTGGTAATGTGTCATGGCTCCCAGAGCCTGCTAGACTCTGGGGTGCTTTGTTGTCATTCTGTTCATGCAGGATTTTTGGGCCAAGCGATGAGGCTGTACCATGCAAGACCACTTGCCCTTCCTGATCTGTAACCATGCATTCTTCAGCATGCACCTGAGGTCCCCGCTTCCGTCGATGTCGACTTTTCTTTGGAAAACCAGTGGGCTGGTCACTAGTCAATCTATTGCTTTCTAGTGGAACACACTCCAAACAGCCTACCTTCTCTTCTAAATCTACTCTTTGATGAGCCTTAGGGTCTTCGAAGCCTGGTCTTGTCAACCCTATTGAAGGATCTGAAGTACACCTCTTGTCTGACTCCAAAGTACCCACATCAATTTGCAGCTCTTCTGGTGACCCTACTATCACATCTCCTGCTCCAGCTAGACTTGCATGTGAACTTGTAGTTGATGGAGTGTAGGAGGGTTGCAAAACTATTGATGAAATGGTTGATTCATCTGTGAGGGTGTCCACAGAAGGGGTTGAGTCAACAAGAGTTTTTGGCTCTGGCAAATGCAAACAGCCGTCCATCTGTGTCTCCAAATGCTCAGGGTTAAAAGGCTCAGGAGTAACCATTGAGGACTGCTGGGCCAGATTTTTGCAATGTTGCTCATCACCATGCTGTTCTTTTGCCTCTTCTTCCACACACCTTTGTAATTCCAGCCCTTCAGCAAGCTTGAGTTCTTCTGCTTCCAATTCAGCTTGGTGCTGGAGCTCTGCCTCCTGCTGGAATAACTCATGACCCTTGCCCTCAACCAAATCCCAGCTCCCACCTTCTCCATCATCATCCTGTGTCACACTGCCACTGTTGCAATCCTCCAGTGAAGTTTCTGAATTTTCTGCGAAAAAATACATCTCATGCTCTGCCATGAGACTAGACAAGCAAACCGATTCCACAAGGTTTCTGGAGGCATGATTTCTCATAGCCATATAGATTGAAGCCCAGAATCCTGATAAGATGGAGGGCCTCCAATTGAGCACACAATCACTTCAACATTGTACAATATTCTCACCTTAGCAATTCACTTCTTGGTTGGCTTTCCTGTTCAGTACTGTTGAGCCCACACTGCCAATTGCAAAATGAAGAAACATGAGCAATAGACATCATCTTAAACAGACAAACCATAGATGCCACAATTTGCAAGGAGGCTTCTAGGTTCTGCATTGTAGTCTGAGCACAGGCATAAACCAACTTTTCCCACTACACTTCTATAAATCATGGAACTCCCAAAAGCATCCAGCTAAACCGATTGTAGACACAAACTACACAAAACACATAAGTTAACCGAGCAACTGTCATATCAGTTTGGGCCAAACCAAGACAAACACAACAACAATGAGCATGGACATAACCTTCTGACTGTACATCACAAAGTATTACACTGTCACCTTCATCATGAATGGCGGGGACTAGCTGCAATCACTCTCCACTCACTCCATTGGCTCCCCATCACAATGGGTGTAGATAAGTATAAAATGATCCACTCAAAACTGAGTGAAAAAAGTTACATAAAAAGCTGTACCTTGAGTTTCTGTCATATTTTGGGAAGGAACAGGAAGATTAGGTGATGATATCAGGTAGCAGTCAAGTGGCCTACGGCTAAATAAATAAAGCTTACTGACCTTCACATCCCTTGGTTTTTTCTGGTCCCTCAGTTTCTTCTTGTCCTTAGCTTTGTCACGTGCCTGTTTTGAGAGTTCAGATTCTTTAGTGGTTGAACTCTTTTTGTCCTTGGCAAGCTCCGCAAGAAATGCCTCCTGTGCAGCATCTGACTTTTTCATAGCATCTTTCTCAGCTTCTCCTTCCAGGCGACTCTGCAGAACTCCTTGGAAATAAGCCATTGCTCAACACACTATTCTTAACCTGCATCCTAATTAGGGATGCTACTTGAAATTTGGCAATCCCATTCATTGTGCATTGTTTGACCTTCAGACTCTTGACCAGAGAGCCAGGATCTTGGTGTGAAGGCTTTTGCCCAATAAACCATTAGTCCCAGGCTGTAACTGGCAGAGAGGATGCCATCTCTGTTTGATTGACTTGCCAAGAATGGGAAAAGTACAACTCACCAAATGACAACAGTCACCAGCATCACTCAAGTTGCCAAAATATGAAAACAAGGATAAAGGAAAGCCACAAACCTTCAATAGACTTTTGACAAATGGGAGAACCACTGCTCGGTAATCAAGAACTGCAAATTGACCCACTTTGGCCTCCATCTCATGGACATGGTTCATTGCCTTCATTATCTTTGCATTGATGGGACTCAACTGCAAATACACCAATGTTTTGAGTTAACAAGTACTTAGACATATGAGATTACAGAGCAATCTCCACAACAATACTCTGAAGGTATATACTCACACAACAGTGCATGCAGACATAACCTTGTGAGTTGCTCACAAATTGTCAGGCCTTCAGCTTTGTCACAAACAGCACAAATAGAAGTGACTTGCTGCCACAACCACCCACTGACTTCATCAGGTCCCATCAATTCTGGTGACCTCATCTGACCATCTTGCTAGGGTATGCAAGATCTGGGCAATGTTGGCCAGATGGACTTCGATCAAAATAGTGTCAAGGATCATGCACACACACCTTATTAGAAAGCTTCCATTTTCTGGATTCAACATGAGAGTCTGCACAATGAACAGATTCCTGCAACATCCAGTTGATCTCCTTGTCATCATCTGAGTCACTGAGTTCCAGAGTCAAAGTTTGAACATAAGGTGGGGGGTGAGTCTGGCCATTCTGTACATCACTAAAAATCTTGTTGTCGATGGCATCAATCTCTATCTTGTGTGAATCGGACAGGCCTGACATGCATGGTTCAATAAACTCTTGATGCTGCTCTTTTGGGACCATCTCATATGTCTTTTGACATTGATTGTCCACCTTTGTGCTTTCCTGCACGCATATGCTCTCTCCAATGTTGAGAGCCTCCTTGTAACCCATAAGCTCCAGTTTCTTTTCGCACAGGCCCTGACAATGTCGTAGCTCTCTTTCAAGCAATTTAAGAGCCTCTCTCCCCTGGACTGCCTGATCAGCTCTGAATTGCTTCCAGCCTGAAGGGGTGTACTCATATTCCATGCTGCCATATATCCATGCAAGTTGAAGATCTGCGTGAAGCTCCATATTGGCATGAGTCTCTACATTTCTCACTTTCATAAGTGGCAAAGGAGGTCGCAGACATGCATCACCTTTCTCATTCATTGAAAGTATCTTTGCGTCTCCCTCCTCAACCTTCACATGTACTGGAACAGACTCTTCTGGAAACTCATGCAAGACCCGGTCATCTAATAATAGCCTAGTAAAATCCTCATTCAAGAATAGTTGATCTTGAATGATCTCTTCACCCCTGCTCTCTGTGGTGTGGGGGCTCATAGTACTATCTAATGAGTGATCAAGCCGACAAGCGTCTGCCAGCTCCATAAGATATTTGTGAATATGCAGGAGTGCCCTAGGATCCAAAAACCGAATCAAAACAGGAGATTGATCAAACTCAAAGTGTGATGCTGGATCTGGAACCATGGATTGAATTTTGCATGTAGCAAATTTTATGATATGAGTTACATGGTCATTCGCCAAGCACTTGTTTCTGATCAGAACTCTACAAAGACTGTACACTTTATCCAGCAGCTTTCTTCGCTCCTCATCCTCCACCACTGGGAATTCATGCCGATGCAACCCCCTTGTTGACTGCATCATGTCCCTCACTTTCCTGCAATCTGCATTGCATTTACTATCAATATGATTCAACTGATCCTCTGGAAGAGACTCAGCAGACACACCATAAATCTTGTTGTCGCTCTGTGGCTCCATGTTGGTGCTCAACACAGAGAGACAATCTGAGGCAGTCTTCTCATGTTGATCATCTGAAAGGCCAGACTGGGCAGCCTCAAACAGCACTTTAACAGCTGCAGGCCCATCCACAGGCCTACAATCATCCTCCAGAAGAAGACCTGCCCAATCCTGATTTAACTCCTTCGGAAGAACATCCTGCAGCTTCTGTGGAAGAAGGCCAATATGCTCAAGCATTGCATGGTGAATTAGATCTTGGTACTCTGTGACCCTTTCCCCACACCTACAGCAAGCCCAAAGCTGCCATGTCTTCTTCTCTTGTGCGAATTCCAGAGCTTCAGCAAGTGCTTGTATGGAAGGGTTGTTCTTAGGAAAACCTAAGTGTTCCTTCAGCTCAGCAATGGAAACCTCAAGCAATGCATCCCTCTTACTAATGTCTGCAGCATGCCAGAATGGTCGTACACGTTCTGCTCTGTCCTCTGAGGACAAAGTCTTTACTAGCCTTCGAGAACTAGATCCACCAGATTTTCTCCGGTCAGAGTGCAAAGCCTTCTCAGGTTCGTCCTGAGACTCAGATACTGAAATTGAAGGTAATTCTGCTTTTTGTTGGAGCAGGCGAGCTGCAGTGACACGGACTTCAATTTCTTGGCGCCGCTCTTCAGGAGTTTTCACCACCTTCTTCACCTCATGTGGTCTCTTTGGCTGCAAAACACGCTGCTCCATACGATCCTGCTCTTTGTGCATCTGAATAAAGTGGATTTTGTCTTCTCCTGTTCCATTGCTGAGAGACTTCATCCATGACGATATAGATGCCATGTTTACATTCTGTACAAGGACTCTCAGCTCCTGTTGCACATGAGCAATCCGTGCCTCAGGGGTGGAAAATTCATGCTGGTTATCATAATGGAGGCTTTCTGTTGCTGGATCCACTGGTGTGTCCACAGAAAGTGCCCGATCACACTCCCGGAGGACTTCCTCATAGCCCCTGCTATCCTTGGCAGTTTCGTAGAGGAGCTGAGCATAGAAGTATGCATACTCTACAGACTGAGGTGAAAGAACTGAAGCTTTTTTCGCTGCCTCAAGTGCAGCACACAAGTGACGCTGCTTCTTGTTAGGGTCCTCAATCATTGATGCCAAGCGCATGTATATGTGCCCCTGCACGCGCTGCAACAGTGCACAGCCCTGATTCCGGTTGCAAGCATCCCGGATAATTCGCAAGGCTTTGGTGCTGTTCCCTCTGCGCAAGGCCACCAGCGCCTTCTCGCATTCCCCTCTAAATCCTGCCAAGTCAGCAACCTCTCCTGCCCCATTCTCTCCACTCAGGGCACCTCCTGGTCCCAAAGATGTCTTCACACCATTGGAGCTCAACAGACCTCCTCCTGCTTTGCCCCCATTGGCACTTGAGACTCCTGTCACAATGTGAAGAAATTGAAAATATATTCGTGTCACTCAGCGCCCATAAGCTTGGGCAAAATCAAAGGATTTTCTCCTAAACAGGAGAAGTCCTAAAACCTAACCCGATCGTCCAAGAGCACAGAAAACACTTTGCAACTACGAAATGCTCCAACTATTAACTTAACGAAACCGCAGATATATCAGCCCTAAAGCGTAGACTCCCGACGAGAGATCTGTGATATGGCAGTTACAATAAACAAATTCGTAGCTTCCAAAAACCACCGTAAACATACCTGCCTTTCCGCCATTCGAGGCCGGTGGTGGTGGTGGTGGTAGTGCTGCTTTTCTTTCTCCTACTGCCATGGATGCTTTGGCCACATTGTTGCTGCGAGATCTAGCAGCAAACCCTGGGGGAGTCTCTAGCCCGGCTCGTGCATTTGCTCCCCCTGCCACTTTCTTGCCATCCCCTTCACGTACACCGTCCAATCTTTGCTTGTGCATATAGCTTGCTATCTGCTCAAGGCCTCAATCCTAACTGTGTGCAGCACCGCGCACATGCTGCCCGGTCGCAATCTCTCTCTCTCTCTCTCTCTCTCTCCCCTTCTCTCCCCTTCTCTCGCGCGCTCTGTTTTCGCAACCTCAAGCTCTAGGGTTTCCGGAAGGAGCTTTCATTTTGTCCGCTTGCACACGGTCTTGGCCTCTGGGCGAAGAAGGCCCGGAATTCACACCACCGACCCGGCAATCCCGTTCCCGGGCAGTGTAAGACGGATTTCTGATTATCTGACGTGGAGTACACTTTTAGGGTTTCTGTGGGTTTGTCTATTGAGTGAGCTGTTATCGCCGCTGGGCCAAAAATCATGTGGCAAAATCTGATTTGCTGTTGTTTGCTCGAATTTCCTGGCAAAAGCAGTACATGTGCGAAAGCACCGCTGCTTTTCAGAAAATAAGGCATTAAACTGGTTGTTTTTTTTTTTCCTCTGATTTTAGCCGTTGGAAAAAAAATTCCCAAATATTTAGAGAAAGTAGATTACCTATAACCTATTGAGACTATTTAGGATTTTTGGCGAGTATTTTATTTTTGGCGAATTTCCACCACTTGACATTAGAACCTATTATTCATTAGATGAAGTGCCTCCCAAACTTTTTTTTTTAATTTAAAAATTTAATTTTTTAATATATTAAAAAATTTAGCTGCTATGAGCCAAGTTGATTGGCCAATCATTCAAAAATTGAAGCTATGGAGAGTAACAAAAAAACGAAGGTTATATTTTGAGGCATAGAGTTCGGTCCCTTTCGCCCACCTATCTAGGAGGACAACATTTGCCAAAGCATGTGGAACAAGCAGCTCATTGTGTAATGGCTTTACCCAATGTTATATGACCATGATTAATATTTTTATTCCAAAGACAAACTCTTTAGAAAGGAAAATAAAAAATCTTTAGGAATATTTTATTTTTCGAAATTGAATATTCAAAATTAATTACTTGTTTCGGAGGCATGTGCCAAACCTACCAAGGTACTACAATATATGGAATGTTTGGAATCTAAAATTTTGAAAACTGAAATGTTTGAAATTTCGATGTGTGAATATTAAAAGTTGAAAACTGAAATTAAAAATTTGTATGTGAAATGTTTGGAATCTGAAATATTGGGAATTAAAATGTCTGAATTGGGATGTGTGAATACTTAAAGCTGAAAATTGAAATGTCTGAATACAAAAAACTAAAAACTAAAATGTTTAAATACTAAAAACTGAAATGCTTGAATATTGAAAATTGAAAATTAGAAAGCCATTATCGTTCAAAACAACAATGGTCAAGTTGAAATCTAAATGCAATGCTATCTCCATCTCCTGCAAAAACCATCAAAATGTTTAATAAACTTCTCTATTACACATTGCAATGCCCCTATTAGCTCTTAGCAAAATTCTTTGTTTTCTACCTAATCTTACAAACTTTTGCAACAATTTTCATTCTCACTCCAAAAGTTCAACAATGGGACAAAGGGGAAAGCAAAATATTATCTAAACTATAAATATTTCCAATGCCCACTTCTTAACTTTAGGATCCAATGGGAAGAAAGACTGGAATCCCACATGAGAATTTAACATGACACCTCCATCGCCACAAACAACCACAACCTTCTTTTCTAGATGAAGTAGATTGGCTGTTGTCATCGATGGTAGTCCTACTCCCATAGTTATTTAAAAATTGTCAAGGAGCAATGTGTTAGGCTCATATGCTTGCATACACACACTCCCTACATACCATCCCATTAGCACCTTCCAATTTATTCCTTTTTTAGTGCAACCAACAATCCTTATTAAAAGCCTTTAACTAAAAAGACCACAAGAAAACAATTGAAAAATGCTTGATGCCAAGCTCTTCAATACAAGTATGATTGAAAACCTCTAAGAACCTCTTCCCCATAGCACATACTAGAGAACAAACCTTGTAGCATCTTGCAAACCAAAACTTGAACATTCTTACAAACACAAAAATAAACAAACTTGATTGAAGGGTAATCCATTTCTCATGATGATTCATGATGAGAAAATCTTTGTACTTGAAAGAAAGTTGCGGCCAAAAAAAAAGACAAACATGGAAATGGAGAATTATGAGCCGAAAGTGGATCAACTATGTTGACCCATACTTAACATTATTTAAGCAAACAATCCCATTAGTTGGCGTCACTTTCCTGCACATGAAACAAAGTTTCTTAACGTTATTTTTGCAAGAAAAAGTTGATCATAAACTATTCAAGCCCAATGTTTTTCATCCTCAGCTTATAAAATATTGGAAGATAAAAATGTGCAACTAGCTTGCTTCCATCATTACTAATGTTGATCCAATTTTAAGAATTAGATTCCATTTCATGTAGTGTTCCAAAACTCATGGAAAATGATCCTTATCGAAGAATAAACATTACATGTTGGGGTGTTAATGGGAAACAAATACCATTAGCACCCTTGCCTATGTGCTTTTCAAGATCCACTTTCATTTGCCATTTCAAGAGATTGTCATATTCTTAGGTCCCATCAAACACTAAACTTCCAAGAACTTTCGAAATAATTAAGTTGATAGCACCTCAAAGTTCCAACAACCACATAGTTTCATTGTACCAATGCTAGTGTTAGACAAATGGTTAGCAAAATTGATTGCGAGATTGTTGAAACCTTAAATTGCTAATGAGGTTGCATATTTAGGGATGATATCAAAAACAAAAGTGATAAACAATCAATCCTTCTACAAAATTTTGCAAGAACCAAATACAAATTAAAGAACAAAGGTGTGGGTGTGCCATCATCATATTTGAACAATTGCATAAGGCCTAGAGTTGTTGCCTTACTCTCCTAGCCTTTTGTATCTTCCAAAGTTGCAATAGTAAACAATAGTAACAAAGGGACTATGTCCACTTTTGAATCATTGAAACATCTAACCTTTTGACAATGGTAGGTGAAGCAGAAGCTGCAACTAGATAATGACAAATGTTGCATACATTAAAAGTGAACCATTTAGCAGGCCATCCAAACCTTGAACATTAGTCACATTTATGTTTTTCTTGGCTATAACACTTGATGCCGCTGCCTAAACAAAACTATTTAACAATTATTACACTATGACTTGTTCTCATAGCTAGACATTTTAGTAGCTTCAGATGTTGATAAAACATGTCCCCATAGAAGATGTTTTAAGGAAAAAAAAAATGTCCATATTAGGTTTCAAATAGTCACCAAAACCCCAACCTAGAACCAAACATCTTCCCAAAACCAAGCCTAAAAATAAAGCTATTTTTTTTACACCAAAGTACTTCTTAAAGCTCATTATTAAGGATTTGCTTATGCCACACACGTCAAGCAATTTACTTCATAATTCTATGTTGGAGATTGAAAGGGGGTGGAAATCCAGTTAGTTGCCACCTTTTGCACTTCAAAGTTGCACATTTAAATAGATGACATGAATCCCACATATTTGCCTTGCCAATCTAACAAGACCAATGCCCAAAATCCCATGATTCAACTAGATAAACCATTGACTGCAAAGAAGAAACTAAGTATTATAAAAGTTCGATTTACAATATAGAAAGATCTAGACCATTTTTCACTATAGAACAATAACAAATGGATTTTGTGAATATCGACAGTTCAATCATTTCTACTATTACAATTTGTAATGATAACAAAATACATCTCAAGGGGAATAATAATATACAGGTTGCTAATAATTCATAGAACCAAGGTTTCTATGAATCATTCCAACACTCGGAGGGTGGCAATAATTACTACAAATTGAACCTATAGAGTCCCATACAAAGTTTTAAGAATATAAAACTCTAGACATGATATATAACAATTTGTTCCAAACCTTCAAAGTTGAAGGTTCAGGGTTTAGGGTTTATGTTAGATTTCAAACAAACACATCTTTGAGTACTAGAACAACCCAACTGCCATTAGGTTAAAATTGAAAACTTGAAAGGTTGCAATAGGGCTAAACTTTCAATACCTGCCATTTTGAATCTGTCAAGGTTAAATTGTTGATGAATAGATGTAGCAACTAGTGAATTAGTGCTTGTCAATTCATGAACATTCAACATGGCTACTAAATTAGTAGCCATGGCAAGGGCACACCAATAGGTGGACCTTAGGCCTCTTTTCCCACCAAGCTCAGGCCACACATTGGCAGGTGAAGTTGCACTACTTTTGGCATGCATAGACATGGTAGAAGAGGAAGAAACAAGATTTTTTAACATTGACAACCATGGAGCACATAGGCTTGGTGCAATGGAATGTAGTTTACAAGCAATCTAAAAACCTAAGCAGTTAGTGCCAAACATTTTGGCACTACATTCCTCAAGAGCTTGAACTAAGACATATATATATTTAGCAAATTTCTCATCATGTGCAAGGCAAAAGTGGCCCTAGACATTGCTAAACACACCACATGTAAATGTTGCCTTGTCAATAGTGGCCTATGCTTCAATGTCGTCATCTTATTCACAAGCCACAACTAAACTCTTACATGCTTCAAGAAAGCTCTGCCTTGCAAATGTAATGTAATCCATAGCAAAACCCCACAAAAAAATCCATTAATATTGTAATACACAATCCTAATGTACTTAGGGTTACATTCACCCAAACATGAAAAATTACATCCATATGGAAGTTTTCATTTTGTGCATACTTGTCATCTTCACATTGGCCAATGAGTGAGCAAAAATTTTATCCCTAAACCCAAATCCTGCATAGATGCGTAGTTTGTTCCCTATGGGCAAGTGAGGTGCTATTGGGAACTCTTTGAGGAACATGTCAAGAACTTGGGAACTCTTTGCCTTGACTCCCCACCACCTAAAAAAAAGAGAAAAAAACTTGACATGGAAAGTCCATTCTCCACACAAATCATAACTTGAGAAAAAAGAAAGGCGCCCCCCCCTCCAAAAAAAGGGAGTCCCCTTCACTCCATGATGCAACTTCTCATTGGTTGCATGGAAATTCTATTCCTAAAATTGGTTGCCACTATTTTTGGTCTGGACTAATAACCCTTCCTAAGAACAACCTATCTGTTAGGTTCTGAGAAAGTCATTGAGTTCTAGATTTTTAGATTCTTAGATTTTTCTACTTTCCTCTATGACCTATAGCCAAATTAGACTAATTCCTCTTGTGAATGATAGCCAGTGTGGCTACATGACAAGATTGAAAAGAAAATGCTGATTCCAAGACTCCTCCATCTTTTTGGGGTTGATTAATTCATGATTAAATCAATGATTAAAATGGCCTCCCCCCTTTTTAGATTGAATAGACTTTTAAAAAAAATTGCTGGTGCTTCAGGACAACACACTTACATCCAGAGAAAAGAGTCAAATTAGGTTGATAGTTGAGTTGGTAAATGGATCTCTAACCTCAATTCAAATCTTGTCATATTTTGCTTAGTTATATATAGAGGATAAGCTGATAATGCGGAAGAATCCATGACAGAGGGTGTCCAGGCCTGCACATGGTTTTGTAAGTTTTCAGACAAGTTGTAAGTTGTTAACTTGTCATCAAAATATGATTAAAGGGGGTCACTTATGGTGCATTCACACTTGATGTTATGTCAGTGTTAAATGAAAATCTAGATGGCATCCTGGGTGGCACTCAATGTTAAATGGGTTATAGTTTAATGTTAAGTGCATGTTAGCTTAACATAAAATTTTCACGATAACTAGGTTTAACTAGGTTTAAGTGTTAAATGGCTAGCAAGGTGTTACGGAACTTGACACTAAAATCCTTAACGTCAAGTGTGAATGCACCTTTAAAGAAAAAGGATCTATCTTTAGACCATTCCATTGTCCTGAATTTTTGGTTTACTGGGCCAATCCATGTCAGGATCAGGACTAGGACTTCAAATGTGATATGCTCTCCTCCTCTATAACTTACTCACATTCAGCCACTTCAGGAAGAAGATGAATGTCTGCAAGTGAGTGGCAAGTGAGCATGGCACTAAAGATAAAGAGAATGAAAACCAAGGAAGTATTGGAATGCCATGCCATAAAAAGGAGACCAGGCTACTTAGTGTTTTTATTATTTTTGGCAAGAGTTTTGCCACTTGGCTACAAATTTCTTTTCCAGTGCAACTCATACAAAGGATTTCATTTTTTAAAAATGTGCCTAAGGGAGTTTGTTTTTCTGAAATCACCATATTTAGACAATAGGTTGGAGCATGTCACCAAAATATAGCAATGATCAGAAGCCAACTGTGGCCAGGGAAGAGGAAACATCTAGAGTTGTGTGAGTATTGGTTTTTGTTACTAACCCTTGGACCTTAGTTCCCCTTTTGTGAAAACTCAAATTAAAAGAACTGCTCAATTCTGGTTTTCTGGGAAAAAAACAGAATTAAAGAACCTTATGTTCTTTCAAATACTCAATGATCAAAGTTCTCAAAGGCCAAATTCCACAACTGTTGAGATAAAAGCCTTGGTCAGGCCTGACTGGTTTGAGTGACATGTCTAATGGTTGTAGGGTGTGGTTAGGTTATCTCTGGAGCTTTATTTATGATACCGTAGTATGCGGTTTTTGCATAAATCAAATTATTTCTTATTTTGCTAAAATCTTGAAGAAATATTTATTGCTTGTGCCAAAATTTTCAATAATTATTATAAAATCATAAAAATTTGAAGTATTTCCAACTGTTGGGTTTGAACTTCAGACCTGTTGCTTCTAAAAGCGAAGAATGTGAGAGTGTAGACACAATTAGACTGTCTCACAAAAGCAACAAATTCAGGTTTATTATTTTATATAAATATTATCTGCTGAGATTTTCAAAATTAAAAAACCAATTTTCGAAGTTAAGATTTGAAATTCAATTAATTATTCAACAGTTTGTTATCGAATCCATTTTGGTCTGTGGTACTTAATGTGAAAAAATTTGACCGTCAATCTTTTAGCTAATCCCCAAGACAATAGGAATGAACTTGAGAAGGGGCTCTACTATATGTGG
>Ga0209208_10002485_pt1 | contig 26452 bp, 22 predicted proteins | sample S1TSphfallax_3_FD_187694 | JGI IMG/M metagenome (GOLD analysis project Ga0209208, IMG submission 187694) | Host-associated microbial communities from peat moss isolated from Minnesota, USA - S1T2_Fd - Sphagnum fallax MG (SPAdes) (version 2) | ecosystem: Host-associated > Plants > Peat moss >...
CTCCATGAAAAAAATAAAAATCATGACCCTCCTAAACCCTTAGCCCAAAAAAAGCGCACCCAAATCTCCTCACCCACCCTCCAAATCCCAAAAATACCTCCCCCATCGACGACGGTAATTGTTGCGCGAAAACAGACGTAAAAGTAAAAGTAAGAAGTAAGGACCTCCGGCAATTGTTGCGCGGAAACAGACGTAAAAGTAAAAGTAAGAAGTAAGAACTCGAGGTCCTGAATAGTTTTTGGGCCCTTGAGTTCGGGGGGACAATTTTATTAAAAGTGATCTGGGTTTCAGGACCTCGACAGATTGACAGATAGACTTATTGAATTAATATATAAGATTTAAGGTCAACTCAATAAATGAAACAAAATTAATTAATTAACCTATAAAATGTTGTGAATTCAATTCACCTTTGAAAGCCTACTTGGATGTTATTTAGTATGTAGCCAATTGGATTGCAATGAAGGTCATTAAGTCAATTGATCATTGAAAATCATGTGGGTGTTTGTGAGTAAAAACTAAAGGATCTCAATTTTTGAAACATAATGTTAATCCTACCATTCATTTTTGTCATATTAGATATGTTTATTATGAACCTAACTATTTGTTCACTTTTGTTGTGAAGAAGGATTGGACAATCATGTGATTCCACATGTGACAATTAAAAATTGACCACCTTGGAAAAGAGGCAATAACCTAATAGAGTTATTTTTTATTCAAAACATTTCCTACTTGGTTATTTAAGTTTATAGTAAAATTGTCATATACAAAACATTTGTGTAAATTGCACATATTTGAGACTCATTGAAATTGTTATTTTGTAATAAATATAAGTTTATTGCAAAATGTACTTCACCTTTTTCCAAAAAGAATAGAAAAGACAATTGATGTGATCAATATGATTTCATAGATTTTCAAGGACGACCTTGTAAAAATGAAACCATTAATTCAAACTTGACCTTCTTGCACTTGTAAACCAAGTGTTTCTTTTTTGTCACATTTGAGGTTTCACAAATGAATTCTTTTCTTAACATATTTTCCTTGTTCAATTAAATCTAGGTGGGCTTGTGTTTACATGTTTTCAAGTATGGGTTTATTTTTCAACTCATTACAATCCTATGTAATAATTTTTTTATTATATCCACTAGGTAAATAACTTTTGGTAGTCATAATGAACATACTTAATTTTCACGTTAGTCAAAATAAACATAATTAATCATTTCACATTAATAACATTGGTTCTATAATCAACTTAATCATGATGTTACTAGCATGATAAACCATGGTTTTATTGTAAGGGTTGTTGATGTGAACATTGGAATAGGCAACAATTGTGAAACTTTTCATGGTGATCATGGAGGAAGAAAAAGATGATGAAAAATTTAATAAAAACTCTTAAAAGTGCTTTCAAGATTAAGTAGGCCTTGTGAAGCAACATCAATAAGAGAAAGAATCAAGAAGGGTATGGAGAATATATATGTGACTTGAAAACATTCTCAAGGTAATTATGCACCTTTTCTTTTATTTTCCTTTTTCATCTTTTAAAACCTTGCAAAACACCATTTAGTTCAAGAAAGTGAGGGTCGTGCTTAAAACCTTTGAACAATTGCCCCCATTGATATTCAAATGATACTTGATATTTAGTTTTCAAAAAAAAAATCTCACTTTGATGATACAACTACATGATTTTATGTTTCACTATTTCAATGAAGGTTTACACCACTTTTTATGATTTTCACTAGCACAATTCTATTTTCTTGATGATTGTTAATGCAATGTATGGAGTTAAATTCACCCAAACATATATGAATATAGTCACATGGTACCATGAAAAGAGATGATGCAAGAAATTTTGAATGAAATGTCAAAGCAAATATTGTACCAAATTTTGCCTTCTCAAAGCTAAACCAAAGTCATGGGTAACTCCTCAATTGAATGGGCTTGTGGAATGCATTCATAATCTATGTTTGTCATCAAACTTTGTTGAAAGTCACTCTAATGCCCACCCTCTCCTTCAAATCATTACGTATCATCATTCACAAAAGCTTTAAGAGATTTAAAACAAACTTTTTTCCCTTTATGAACCTTCAATAGCTTAATAACTTGCAAATTTGAATTGTGCATTGTGTGCATTCCTATCCATAATCATTCCTTGCCTCTTGATTTTGAAAGATATCATAAATTGGATTAGAAAAACCTTGCATGTACATTTGAATAGATGGGTGATGATTAATAAGATTGAACACATGATAACTATTACTAACCTTCCTTCCAAGCTTCCCTCAAGAGTTGGTAACGACTAGTGCTTGCTCCTCTTTCCATTGATGCATCTAGATTAGAGTCCTTGCTTGTCATACTCCCATGCAATGTGCTACTACTAGTTAGGGATGATGTTTTTTGAGAATAATTGTTATACTTCAACCAAGCAAGGGGAGTTTGGAATTCCTCAAGTTCATCATCACTATTGTAGCCTTTGCATAGAAGTGATGACACATTTGTGCCCCAATGATGATCATCATTAGCTACATGGGGCTCTCCAATCCACAACCTAACAAAATTTGAAGAGGGAGGAGAATACAAAATTGGCGGCAAAGGAGCAATGGCCACAGTATCCACTCGCATGTCCACTTCTCCGTGCATTTGCCTTTGAATTGAAACCTACATTAACAAAAACACATATCTAGAAACACAATAGATAAAATTGGGTGACTTGAATTTTATTTTTTTGTAAGTGAATTTGTAGATTCCAAGTTCAAGACAAAAAACCAAGTATCAATAGCTTTCTTCATCAACAAAACCCAATTTGATACCTCAGAGTTAATAGCACCCAAAAGGGCAGGTGAGATTGGGTCAGGAGAAAATTCATCAGGTTGAAAGTTGAATAGAATTCTTCGTATGAAAATCAAATCTAGAGTTGGACACACCTACAAAAAAACACAATGTCACAATCTTCATCAAAATGGAAACTTATAATAACAACAAAATCTTTGAGTCTTGATTCTCAACGATTTGTTTCTTCTTCTCTAGTGATTTCAGCCCCTTGAAAATTTTACAACCCAATTTAGAAATATAGAGCTCAATTTGCTTTTTTTTTTTTTGGGTCAAAACTTAGTTGAGGTTCAAACTTCACATTGATTGTGTTTGAATTTGTTGTTGCAAGAAAATTGAAATGACCACATGACCACCACCCACAATCTATCACTCATGTTTTTGTTGTTGCTTGAACTGATCACATGAGCACCATCCACAAGATCATGAGCACCTAAATATTCTGTTTTTGGCTTGACAATGAGCATCACAACATTCAAGGAAAATTTTAGCAATGGGAAAAAATTGATCACCTCCTTCCTCACGGATTTGTCCATGAGCATGTCCTTTGGCAGCATCAACAGATCCCCAACTGCTCGAAGAAGCACAAAATAAGGAGCAGCTTTCTGAGCTTCTCTTCTTTCAGCCTGCAAAAAACCACCGCAAAAACACAACAAAATCCAAAGTTACTACATCAGATCTATCCAAAGCTCTCAACTCTCAAATAGACTAGTCAAGCTCCTCCATCGAGCATTGCAAGTCTACTTGCAATGCTTCCACCAAGTACCATGACCTTGTCAGACACCAAGCACTCATGCTCATATGTGCAAGGGCATTGTTGAATGAAAAATAAATTTTCTTTGTGGCAAGAAAACTTGGCTGACATCTAGGGGAACTTGGTTGCTTCAAGAGCACCATGGATTTGAGTTCTGAAAGTGCAGCTCTTGACAACCCCTTGAAGCTCCAAAAAGAAGTCTTGATGATAAAAAAATCTGAGGTATGAGATCTAGACTTTGAAGTAGTATTCACAGGTCTACCTCTCTTCTTGCTGCACTTTCTGGTCTTCTGGGAAGCATCAAATACTCACTCGCTGCATTAAGAATGTTGTGCAAGGATGAAGCTTCCTCCACAACCTGCATCATCTTCTTTGTCCTTTGTACTTCTGAACTTGTGTCAGAAGCTGTCTCTCTGTTGTTGCTGGTGGTGTCAGTGGTTTCTGTTATTGCAGTTGAATCTTCAGCTTTGACATTGAGAAGAGCTGTTAGCCAGGTTGACCATGTCACTACCTGCAACAACAGAAGCAACTCCCTCCCAGACCTCCCACCCACTCATCATGAGTTCACTTGCTTGCAAACTTTCATGACATGCTCAGATTGACAACGAGGATGATGGAATTTTGCAGCAAACAATCTACAACCTGAAGAATCATGATGATTGAGGAGCTTGTAAATTCAGTTCCCTTGTAAAAGAAGAAGTTTTGCTCAAAGTTTGCAAATTTTTGATCAGAGCTCAAAAAGAACTAGTCTCAAAGTTTTGTGTGCATTGGATCAGAGAGAGACACACACAGAGGTTGAAGTATTGTACCACATTCTTCAATTGAGCACCAGCTCCGAATGTAAGAGTGCCAACAGAAATGGGAAGAACAGAGAGATTAGTGATGGGATCTGCAAGCAGATCTGCACAAGAATCATCTGTGGAGCTTCGCATGATTCCATTGAACAGCACAACATCCAGTCTCTCCACACACTGTGAAATAATCTGCTGACAAGAAGAGACTCAAGAGCCAAGAAGAAGAAGAAGAAGAAGAATAGGTCATCCGATTTCAATGTAACTGTTGCAAGCTAAACCCTAAACCCAAGAGCTTGCAAGCATCGCTGAGTGAGATTCTCCCCTTACCATCTTGCTAAGAATGGGTAAGCAACCACAGTCGTGATGCTCTCCAGCTTGAAGAGGACAAAGCAGTCTGTAAGCAGCTTGGAAGGCGGTTTTCCAAATCTGTGTGGAGATGCTTCCTTGCCGATCGTCTCCCAAGTTCATCTGGGAAAGCTGCTGGGCATTATAATACGAAGACCCATCGCCAGCAGCATTTGCAGCATTGAATGTGAAGAAGCCTTTCACATCTCCAGCAAACTTGTTGAGCTGATCGCTGAATATTCCGTCTTTCACCTTCCCCGCAAACTTGTTGAGTTCGTCTTTCATTCCTTGCAAATTCACGCTGCTTGTTCTCGTCTTTGTTTTTCTTGGTTCTGGCATTTGCATCACCGGCGTCATCGCCTGTCCAAAACAAGACAAGTTTAGATCAGTTCAGTTGTCCTGCATCAACAAAACCACCAATCTCGGCGTCGTGAAGAAGCTCTGTACCAACAAGCGGACACACAAAAGAAGCTTGATCTCGACTTGCAATAGAATTGAAACCATGGAATTTATCATCTCGACACTGAACTCGAGCTCGCGACACAAAGAAGAATTGATGAAGAAGAACATGAAGCTGGTACTTCACTTGCCACCACACGCACTCCAGAACTCGTCTCTGAAGCCAAGCTTCAATTCTGAACAGCGTCGCGACAAGCGTGTCATGGCAGCTGCTGCTGCATTCGGCAGTTGAGTCGAGAATAGTACCACGGCCGGCTCCTCCAGCTGCATCGAGACTTTTGTATGGCCATTGTTGTTGTAATCCTGCTGTGGCACGAAGCTCGCTGCTACCACCACCTGCAGCTGGATCATGCTGCAAATCCATGACCGTGGGAGGTGTCTCTGATGTCGACGACAGCTCTATTTGTTTCCGAATCGTCGCGACCGAGAGCTCGTCGACATTGCAAGCCTGCATGATCGACTCTCGTAAGACAACCACGTTCGACCACCAATACGTCAATCTGTGTAAGACATGATCAGCATAACAATCGAGCTTACATTTCCATGCACATGATCTGAAGTCAAGACTCCGCGCGGAAGAAGAAGAAAAGAAGAAGAAGAAGAAGAATCAATCTGCTTTGTATTCAAGCTGGTGGGTGCAGCAGGATCGCGGGACGATGTCAACGAACCTTGAAACATCATTCCCGCAAGCGCGTATAGCGACGATCAGTCCCGCAGCATAGTTCTTGGCAGAATTGATGCATCGATCTGAGCTCCGATTCCGGAAAGTGTGAACGTATAACCTGGCGAGACGACGAGCAGGGGTGTGAAGCTTGTGGGGAGATCTGACATGCTCCGCCACAATGGAAAACAGTGCAACTTCGATTGCTGCAGAATCTCGAAGCTCGTCTTCCAGTTTCTTCAGCTCTTGTTCCAGTTGGGTTGCCTTCTCCTCGCCCTTCTCTTGGTTCATCGCCGCCTTGGCTTCTGCTGCTGCCACTTTCGTCCTCAGTTCCTCCAGTGCTCTCTTCTCCACCATCGCTAGCTTTGCTCTCGCTTCCCCTAACACACTTCTATAGCTGCTGCTTCCAGCTGCAGCTTGATCCGAGCTTGCAGCTACCAGCTCCGAATCCCAACCCAATCCGGGCCCTGATGAGCTTCTCTTGTATTCCTCAGTCGCAGGAGCTGCAGTCCCGGCCTTCTCTGAGACTTCAACTGCACCCTGCTGTGCCGGAGCTGTAGCTACTGTGACCAAGCTTGTTGCGGAGTTCCAGACTCTTGCAACAGGAGCAACACTAGTCGAAGAAGCTACAGTTGACGTTGCAGATGCTGTTGTTGCAGCAAAATCCAGCTTTCCTGATGTTGTCGCTGCTGCTGCTGGTGCAGCTTCTTGAACAACTTTGCCTGTTCCTGCAGATGCTGTTGGAGCTGCTGCTGCAAGTCCTGACGTTGTTGGAAGTGCTGCTGCTGCTGCAAGTCCTGATGTTGTTGGAAGTGCTGCTGCTGCTGCTGTGGCATGTCCAGGTGCTTCGTCAGCTGCCGGGGCAGACTTTCCAGGGGGTGCACGCAGGTTCAGACCCGCAACTCCAAGCTGCAGCTTCTGTGGTAGCAGCAGCAGCTGATCATGATCTTCAATTCTCTGCAACAACAGCAACAAAAATGGCACACGCACACACACACACACACACACACACCTAAGACTACGTTCTTCATGACATATGTTAACTGAGCTTCTCATAACCTTGAAAATTGGGGTGCAGAAACACAAAGTTCTGCCAAAATCCTTCAAAAAAGTGTGTGCGAAACTTGAGAATTTTGTGAGAAGAACACAAACAGGTTCAGCAAACTATTGTGCACAGCTTGAGAATTAGGGTAGAAAAACACAAACCATGGAAGCAAATCCTTCATACAAGAGTGCAAAGCTCAATCGGAATCAATGCAGTGCAAAAACAGACTGTAAAAGCAAAATCCTTCATGTACAATTGTGCAAAGCAAGAAATTGCATGGCTTGAATTGCATTTTGCAATGTGTGAAAGTTGCCCATCACCACCACCCATCACAAAGACTAAAGCAATAATTTTGGGGGAAGCAGCAATGTAAAACATAGTACCTTAGAATAAAGGACCGAATTTCGAGGACTTGCAATTTGAGAAGTCTCTTCATTGTGAGAAGAAGCAACCTTAATTCCACGAGTGTCATTTAAAAGCAACTTCTTGCGAATCGAATCTGATTTAGTACTATTGGTTGTACTGATCACAGTTTGTCCACCATTATTGATCAGCTGCTGCTTTTTACCAGAATTGGAATTTGATTTGGGTACAGGGCTTTGGCTCTCAAACAACTTCTTTCGATTCAATTCTGCTTTATTTTCAACTTCTTTAGTACTCCCTGTGGAACTTCGTGGTGAATCATCATCATCATCATTGTCGTCATCATCATCATCATCTGTAAATGAATCAATCTCTAAATCTTCAATGGAATTTGCATTGTTGTTTCTAGCTTGCACATTAGTCTTCACATTGGTACTTGCACTACTGCTGGATGGCCTCCATGTGCCTTTTATCATACTCGAATTGAAGAGAGCAACAGCCTTGACTACTTGAGCGCTGATTCTCAAAGAAAGAATTGGAGCTGCTGCTGCACTGGGATTATTCGAAGACCCCTGAGAAGAACTTCCTCCTCCTCTCACATTCAAAGGGATAGTGAAAGTGATCATGCGTTCTTCCAAATTGATAACTTTTGACAAATCAAGTTCAGCTGATGCTAAGGTCCTTGAATTTAGTTGAGTACTACTACTCTGTGATGGCAAGCTCAAATCATGTAAGGTAAACAAGAGATACTTGCTTTCCCATTCTCTCTTTTGTTTGCCAGTTTTTTCAAGCATTGTCACTGAGAGTTTGAACTCTTCATTGAATATGATCTTGCCATTCAAAGGTTGTATAGGTTTGGTGCTTCCAGATCGCTTCTCACCCTGAGTCCATGACAAGATGATTGCTGGAGTACTGGAAATTCCACCTTGCATTGTCATTGTTGTCATTGACATCCATGGCTTAATTTCTTGCACATGTATCTGAAAAGCAATCTTCACTGGAGTTTTTGACCCGAGGCCAAAGAACTTGGCCATATGAGATTCTAAACTCCAGTCTAATATTAAGTAAAGCACAAATTCAAAGAATTCAGAAGCAGAGATGTCAACAACATGATCTTTTTAAATTGATCCGAGATTCAGATGCAATTTTGTTGAAATCATGGTTAAATTTTGCACCAAAAGAATTTGGCCCATACACCACTGAGAGAAAAGCCCAGATATCACACATCATCATAGCTTGATCCAAAACTAGAAACATGATCATGAGTCTACTTCCTCTGGGGAGCTCAATTGTATGTGAAAGAAACTGGAGACATTATTTCACTGATGCAAAATTTTCACAAATTGGTGTAATAGGATTGATTATCTATCTGTGCACACAGTACTTATATGTCTTTGCATCTCCCCCCCCCCTCTCACACAATTTTTTGAGAAAAAACGAAGACTCCGTTTGCACATAAACTTGCTCTGCACAAACAAAACCCATGAGCTCGACAAGTCTCCTCCTGGCAAAGATCCAAATAACTCCAAAGGAATGATTTCCAGAGATACTGAATCCTTCTGGAAAAAAAAATCTCAGAAATTATGATCTCTCTTTCTCTCTCTAGTACTCTCTCTCTCTCTCTCTCTCTCTCTCAGAGATGGGTTCTTTGGTGATTTGCTAATGAATTATTGTTGAACAGGAAAGAAATAGAACCTCAAATGGATCATTGTTGTGCAGGAAGAATAGAGCTCCTCCTCCCATGGGGGAAGAAGAAGAGGCAACTTGGAACTCTTTTGTGACCCATCAGGGGAATTGATGTTTAAGCTTCTTGGGGACTACTAAGTCTTTTCACCTGTTGGGATGAAAGGGTTCACTGCAACTTTTGCAACCTTCTGATATCATGGCACACATGCACACATTGTGATGCCCATGTACTGCCATTTACTACTACTCTTATTATGTGTCCATGAGGGAGATAGAGAGATGGGTGTGAATTTGTTAACAAGCAAGAAGAAAGCAAGAGCAGCAGCATCATCAGGTGAAGAAATAATCTCTCTATCTATGCTCATGTCCTAAGAGATACCAAAGGTCATCACAAAATTGCTGGTTGAATCTGTGGAGTTCTTTTTTGTCCTTGGTCTTTCAATCTGGAGGACCCACCAGGATGCATAAGGATGAAGTTTCTGAAGCAGAAGTTTGATTTGTCAATTGTGATGATGGAGCTTCAGTAGAGCTTCTTCAAACTTCCAAAGACTGCAGAAACCACCACACTCAAAATAGAAAGAGCTCTTTCCTCACAAATCCCAAAACCTATCTCTCCATCATCTCTCTCTCTCTCCATCCTGTCCCCATTGCACATGTTTGTCTGAAAGTCGAACATTTGTTACAAACTAAAAGTTGCAAGTCCACCTAAAAAAATTCTTCAAGAAAACATTTACCCACTATCATCATGAACTGTCTTTGGAGGTGCACAATGCTGAATGGGAAGAGGAACAAGCACAATGCCTGGTCAAACCCAAAACACCCATTGCATCATGATTCTTAAATCCATCTTTTTCTATCTGTAAATTTGAGACTTTCTCAGCTGATCAGAATTGAAGAAAATCTTTGTTCCTTTGAATTTGAGACTTTCTTAGCTGATCAGAAATTGAAGGGAAATCTTTTTTTTTTTTACCAATAACCTGCAAATCTACACTTCATGAAACAGTATGCAAAACACTATTACATTACAAACAAGTTGGGAATTTGATAAAGAAATCTGCAAACCAAAATGACAAAAAAAAAGCTATGTTTTACATAGCTCAAAATTCATTGTAAAATCTTGCCCTTTAGTGTGTTTGTTGTGGATTTCCATTAGTCTTTCAGTGGCTACAACATCAGGCATAGGAATGACAAAAATGGTTGAAAAGTTTGTTAAAAGTTGTTCATCAAACATATAATTGCTAACATCCTTAGCCAAAAATGTTGCATGTCTTCTGGTGTTGTAAATTTCAACTAGCTATACCTATTGTGGGTAAAACTTTGGAAAAATATATAGAGCTTGTGTGTCATTAGGCCCCATACCATTAGCAACAATCAAAATGAAACCCTTTGAAGACCTACCATATATCCAAGTGACCACAAATTCAATTGTTCCAAGTTCTTGCAAGTCTTGTCATTAGATGAAATTTTGAATGGAATGAATAGCAACAAAATGAATATCAAGCAAGAATGGATCAATATGTTCAATGATTATGGTGGCACCAACCTTCAAAACAAATGACCAATCACCTTTTTCAAATTTGTTTTAAAATGTCACCCCAAAATTTTGGACTTGAATGAAAGAACCAACATTAAGATGAGGTGAAAGGGTCGTCACAAAAGCAATTCCTACAATAAACACTAGTAAAATTCTTGGTTTTTCAAATTGTTCAAGTTGACTAATTGGTCATTTTAAACTAATGAACATGTCTATTTTGGCTAGAGGCTCAAAACATTTATTTTTTAATTAATCAATTTGACTATAATGACTTATTTGACTAATAATCTAGTCAAATTGAATATGAAAAATTGACATCATTAATCAAAATGACGAATGTTTTTTTAGTCAATGGGACTTGTTATGCCTATTACATACCTACTTCCTACCTCCCATTTACAATCTTATAACCTACCAACCTACCCACCCATCTACCTACATATACACATATTATCTACACACCCACTTGCTTATCAACTTACCCACCCACCACCCACCTACCTACCCACCCACCTATCTCCTACAACTCACCTATCTTCATACTTCATAATGTTGTAATGATGTGTCAAAATAAACATGTGAAATTAAAAAATTGACAAATATTAAACACCTTTTAATGGTGTGGTCCATTGGTTAAATACTTGATTTATCATTGGGGGGTCAAGCGTTCAACTCTTAACATTATAACCTATGTACATGTTTAAGGGCATGCTTAAAACGTTAAGGTAGTAAGGTAGGTTAAGTAGGATTATTAAGTTAGGTTAAAGCAGGTCAAGTAGGTTAGATTAAGCTATCACTTACCTACATTTTTAAAACCTACCTACATGCCTGCCTCTTTACGATCTAATTACCTACCTACCTACCACAATTTTGTTGTAGATATGGGCATAAATTTAACCATTCAAAATGACCAATCAAATGGTGCTAGTAAAAAAACCATCCTAATCACACCAAACATATCAAAATCGACTTGTTCAAGATGACCGAATGGTTTTTCAGACCCTTCTCCAATTTGGTACTTTTTGGCCAAAAAATTTAGTGAAAAAAATCAAGTTTTATACTATGAAAGATGACAATAAAAAATCTAGCCTTATCTAACCTTATCTGTAACATCATAATGTATGAACTTGTATCCATTCCTTACAACATCATACAAGCCATATTTACTCATTATATAACCTTTAAAACATTCACTCACATTATTTGTTGTATGTTAGTCACACCCAAAATAAAAATAAATGTCATTCCTTTTTTGTTTAGGCTAACAACAATTTTTTCCATTCAATGCAAATAGTATCTAACAATAAAATACATAAATACAAAAAAAAATCAATAAAACTGGATAAAAACAAATTACTTTCAAATACATAAAAACCAATTATGTACAAGTATAATTAATTAAGTGTATAAATATATACCAAGGAACAAAGTTGCACTATAAACAACCTTAAAACACAAAAATGATATCAATCCTTTTCATAATCTAGAAACATAATGCTCCCAAAATACATAGGAGAAACATAAACAAGATAAAATAAAAACCAAACAAAAACAAATAAACAATGAAAATATTAACATCACAAGCATCCATAGTGAAAGGAAAATGCAATACCTCTAAATATGCATAACACTTCCAAAACAATAGAAAATTATAAGAGAAGAACATGTGTAAGCAAGATGTTCTTCAATATAAAACATGATATAAATTATTAATATTAATGATCTCAACATTATATACATATAAGATTAGGAATTAGGGTTCTTATGAGAATCAAGCCTACAATTGGAACTTTCTATTTTGTTTCACAAGTATTGATGAAAAGTTAAGGTTTTATTTTTATGTAAAGTTAGGTTTGAACTTTAGGTCTACTAATTAGGGTTCAGGCTGCAACTCTTAATTAAAAGATATTATTCTACTTTTGGGTTAGGGTTCATTTTAGGGTTTGCAGTACAAAAAAATCTCATGAAGACACCCAGCAATACACATCTCATACCATTCTCACAACCATATACCACATGCAAAATCTATACAAAACCCTATAATTTTAAATTTTAGAACATTCTAGAGAATATTGACTTCAAAACATTCTGACCTTCCAAGGTGAAAACCCTAACTGCCCTATTGGCATCTGCAGCCTTTTGAACCACCACCCTCATAGTTTGCAATCAAAATCTTATTTCTCAAATAAAGATATGCAAGAAGTGGCATAAAAAGGTATATGTAAATGGTAGACATTGAAATCCCAACTTCATACTGTTCACTGACCTGTTACTTGAGCTGTTGATGCCATCTACTTTGCCATTTGAACCTAAGGCTCACAATATTTTAGTCAATATCATTTGAGAAACTCAGATTTGCCTTTGTTGTTACATCATTATAGTCTTGCCCAAAAGAAATAATCTGAATAAAAGGAGAGGACAAACTACATGCTCAGATTTCTCAATGTAGACCTCTTGGACTAAATGGGAACTACAAAATTGCTTCATTTCATGTTCATTTTTGTCATAAATACAAGTCTTATCATAGTTTACTTCAAACTCCAAATTTGTGTCGTACAAATACTCTTTGTTGAACCTGCTGACAACCTGCAAACATCAAACTTTCCATGAACATTACTTTGAATATTGAAGTCAGGAAAATTTAGATGAGTTTGAGGACAATGATACAATTGCTTTACTGATCGTACATTTAGACCTTGATCATTTTGTCGAATGTGTTTTAAATATTGTAATTTCTTACCGAACTACTGTTATGAGTGGTAGACTGATCAAAGATTCAATGAAAGTGTGTACGTCTTTTTGGATCTCTGGATAACAGAATATATCAAAGATATTAAGAAAGTGTTTGGAATCAGTTGGCAATATAAAGGTAGATAACAAGTAGGACAACACAGCATTGTCAACTCATCCACATGTAATATCACAGACATGCACCATACCTGTGCAGCAAGTTTCAAAATGTGGGCCAGTGGCAAATAAGCTTGATGGATATCCTTGCAGCTCTATTCAGGAAATGTTGTTGATTCTGCTGTTACTGTTGCAACAATGTTTGCATGGGACATCATCATTCTCTGCAATCACCTCTTCAATTCTTACCACATTTTCTTCAACATAGAATGAAAGAAAACAAACAAATGAAATCATGGGCTATAAAAAATAAAAAGCCATGGTTCACACTATTTGAAGAGGTAATTGTCACCATTCCTTCTTTATGACCTGCAAACGATGAAAGAGTCAAAATGACAACCTCCAATCATACCAGTACTCTACTTAGTGGTCTTAAAATGAACTCGACCAAATAATAAGAATCAATTTAGGCCAATTTAACAGTTATGATATATAACCTTTGTTGGATAGATTGTGGACAACCCACATGCAAATTTAGGACATCAAAATTAGTAACTCGAAGCAAAAATGTGAAACAAACCATACCCAAACAAGGTCCTAGGGCTTATCACACAAAAAAGTATGCAGTCTTCTTTCACATGAGGAACAAACATACACAATAAACGAACACACCTATTACAATCATAAGAAACACATATATCACAGCATTTTCTACTTCACTTCCACCATATTTGGAATGGTTGATGACGAGTTGGAGCAGGTTGCAAATCCAAATCATAATGAATTGTTGTCCTGGATGGAGTAAAGATTTTGATGGGGTGTAAAAACTAGTCCTTGAAAAATGGATTGTCTGAACCTATAATATAGACTGCTTAGTTATAATGATATTGTCATGTATGATGCAGCTTGCCTTTGGCGAATCTGTCAGTTGAGCCTTCTCAAAGCTAATAAGCTAACATGCCACATATTTAAAAGCCTTACCTGCAGCTCAGTCTAGAATACAACCACACAATATCAAAACATTCTTCAACACTTGTGACACCCAAACCATGCCCACTTTCCTTCTCATATAGGCTCTTCATTTGAAATTGTATCCACAAAAAAGGAAGAACTATTATATGAATCAAAATTACTTCAAGGGCAACATAGTTGAGAATTCCACAGCTAGTCTTGAAAAAGTGTCCTTTGTACATTATATTGCTGAAGCCAAAGTACACAATTTTGATATTACACTTTGAATCCAGGAGCAAGTTCTCAGGCTTCAAGTCACAATGCACCACCATGTTGTGGTGATAGTATTCCACCCCTGACACAATCTGTTCCCACAACACCCAATTAATATCCATTCATCCTTGCTGAGATCTAGAATATTGACAGTTAGTTTTGTCAAAACACAACAACAAATATTGGATCTGAAGACAAGCAATGGCCCCATGAGGATTCCAATGCTCCCTACTTGCATTACAAACCATACACAACATATGTTGATCAACAACAAAAGTTGTGTTTTACAACCACTGCCAAATTGAGATAGGCCTATAAAATCCAACTCAATTCTACTCTACACTTCACAATATTTGCACCATGTGACACACAATTTAATTGCTTGCATAACATTTTAGATGCAAAACATGTATGAAGAGTATGGAGCTATACTTGCTAAAAGAACCAGTGAGCCTCCTCTTCAACCAATTGTCCCTTCTCAACATGTAATCAAACAGCTCCACAGACTTCACATACTCCATCACCACAAAGGTGTTGGATGGTGACTCTATAACCTCATATAGCCATATGATGTGTGGATGCATGAACAAGCAAAGAATCTTGATCTCCCACCTCACTATGAATAAAAAAACATTCCCAAAATATACTTCTGTTACATGGATATAAACACACAACTAAACAAGTTTGGTAGTTGAAGCAACAAGTTAAGTACCCCTGACTAGGAGGCATGAGCAAGATACTTCATGGGTATAACAATTTCAAAAGCAATGTCAATGAAAACAAAATGAATTCCAAATCACAATTTGCCTTTTCAAAAGGCATAGATGATAACTTCAATGCAACATGCATCAGTTAAAGAACTCTAACTGAAGGTACATTCACACAGGTTTGAACCTTAAATCAAACATATGCAGGTCCTGAAAATGAGCCAGAAACTGACGAAATCAGTGTTGTAGAGATCATAAATTATGGCCCCAACAAGTTGTAATGAGTCATTCTACAGAAACTACATCAAAAGGCTCGAGTCATTTGATAGATGCAAAGACAGATCTAACAAGATGGATAAAACTCCACATCCGACTACATCTAAATACTTCCTATGACTGCAGTAGTTGTTCTCATGCCTGTAAGAATGGAAAGAAGAAGAAGAAGAAGAAGAAGAGGAAGAAGAAGAGAAGATACATGACAGACAAGAATGGGGAACCCCAGGTTTGGAGGACACAAAAAGGAAACAACAAAAAAAACAATGACCAAAACGTGAACAAGAAGCAAGGGAAGAAACACACGAGAAAACATCGCACCGATCTACAAACATGACGTTGAAAGTACCTCCAATACTGATACCCAATAAAATATCGACGAGCCTTTAGGGCTTGTTAAATATTTCTAACAAAAAATCAACAGTCACCCCCAAATTGAAGCACTTTGACCAAATATCCAGCAATCAAGGGACTGGGCATTGAACTACAATAGATAGCCTGCACACCAAACCACAGCTCATGATTTGCCATATGGGAAATCGGTTCTCAAGAACAAAACATTAATGTTCAAATTCCACTAGTGAGAAGAAGACAACAAAAGAGCATGGAAAGAACTTGTCACTGCAGTTCATCTACTTAAAGAACCATCAAACCCTAAAAACTCATGGCAATTTGCTGAAGTTTTTCCCCCAACTATGATGAACCAAGATCTCTACTTGCATTTTGTTCTATAGTTGCACATGGAGAATCCTTTCTTCACACTGCAAATACAATCATTCCTATTATTGTCATTTCCCTGTAGGGCTACCGATTTCATCGCTGCCGATCTTTAGCACAACAACAAAGATGTCTTCACCATTAGCAATTTAGGACAACAAGAAACTGGATTTCATAGTTTTAAAAAAAATTAAAAGAAAAGTCATTGCAGAAAACCATTGTTGACACAACCTAGAAGCAAATCAAGGGATGCATGAAAGAACTGAGAAATGTATGATGACGTCTCCGGTACTCCATTTGCAGTACCAACAGATGGCCATCCATCGCACTTCCACAGAGAAGAGAATAAAAAACCAGCCGTGTTCGAGCATGTGCATTGCACCGAAAACCAAAGTGCACCAGCACTTATTTCATTCTAAAACTGCATTACCAGCTGCATATTAACACCAAAATCACCAAAGCGAAGTAGCCATGTACAAAAAATGCATGAAAGCAAGACACTTTTAGCACCAATCCGAACTCGACGAATAAAGCAGCAATAGTTTCCCACGTCGCTCTCAACGCGTCCCTGCTAAACCCTAAACACTAATGTTGTCGCTTTCTCCTTAAACCCTAATTTTGTCGCTTTCTCCTTAAACCCTAATTTTGTCTCTTTCTCCTTAAACCCTAATTTGCGCCGCTTTCTCCTTAAACCTTATTTTGGCTCGTTTCTTCCTATACCCCTCAAAATACACCTACTTTCGTGTGAACCCCTCCGACCACGAAACTGGTTGCACTAGTTCCACAGTCTGAAACCGTCAATTCTTGTGCACAATTCCAAGGCCCAAAAAAACCAATGCAAGGGACCCTAGGCAGGGCCCAAGCCCAACAAAGGTAAATAACCAAGGATTCGTGCAAGGGCCATAACAACAAAAGCATGCCTATATTTAAGTCCAACCTTACATATGAAATGATCTTCAACAAGAACACAATGTATGTATGAAGAACATGTGTAAACATAATTTTGTTAGAGTAATATTTTTTTTATAAAAAAACGTGAAATAAAAAAAAAACATAAAAATCCAATAGATATATATATGTTGCAAGGTTGTACCTTAGATGGATATTGAATGAATGTAATTGAAGTTATTATTTGTATTCATGTTTGGGGAGGTAGTTCATAGAACAAGCCCATATAAAATTTTCACATGGCCTATTGTGTTAAAAAAAAAACCTTTCTCTAAACACCTTGTCAAATATTTAAACATAAAATGAAATAGAGACATCCCATGGAATTTATTTACCCATACATTAAAAACCAAATATGATTTAAAAAATTTATACCTTATAATTAAATTGAAGTTCATTTTGAAAGCTTCAAATAAATAATTTTTTGGAATTTATTTACCCATACATTAAAAACCAAATATGATTTTAAAAATTTATACCTTGCAATTAAATTGAAGTTCATTTTGAAAACTTCATATAAATAATTTTTGGCTCTAAAGAACACAAGATGTGTAAAACCATGACCTCCTAAAAACCACAATTTGGCATTAATGTGTATATCCATATTGAAGGAAAAAAAAATTATTTCCAATCTTATATATAAATTCATTACGTTTGTCTGTGATGGAGGTTTTTGGGGGGTGGGGGAGGGAGAGGCCGGTGAAGCAGCGGGCGACAAGAGAACGACAACGAAAAGACAACATGACTAGTAGATTCTGACTGAGCTTTCTAATAGTGCTATTCCTCCAGAGGGCTAGCCAGTAATGTTTTGTTTTCGCAATTCCAAATGAAATTTTTGCAACATCAATTCCATTAAGAGCTTTCTGATATTTCCAGTCGACAGTTTGTTTTCAAGATTTCTTAGAACTGCGATAGTAATTCGAATGAGAGCTTTCTAATATTTCCAGCCATCACATTATGTTTTTTTTGCAGTTGTAACAAGATTTGCGACATCGCAATTCGAGCGAGAGCTTTCTAATTGTATTCCTCCAGCAAGTAGTTTTTTATTTTGGTTACAGTTCTAAAAACATTTGCAACATGAATCAATTGAGCTTTATGGTATACTTCCTCTACCCAGCACTTCATTTTTTGTAATTGTTACAAAAAAACGATCTGGGATATCCATGTTGTTGGAAGAAGAACCAACATTCAGATTGAAGAAAATACTTTAGTGAGAAATATCTAGGTGTTGCTCTGAAGATTTTGCCTTGCTCATTGTTTCATGACCTGATGCACTTTTTTGGACTCCTCTGCCTCCTGCTGCATCACCCTGTAACTCTCCTCTTATCCAGCAAATTCGTCAAAAGGACACCTATCTATGGTCATAAAATCAATCAAGCTGCTTCATTGAGAAAAAAAACAAACAAGGGATGCCAAGAGAGAAAGACAAAAAGAGAAATAATTTGTAACATACCTCTGTAGCTTTCTTCTGCAATTTACTTGTGAGATGATCCTCCAAAGTGATAATGACAGGGTACTGAGAAGCCACAAATGCATTCTCTTTGATGGCAGATATACATTTGTCGAATTCCACCAGAGCTATCAAAGTGCTACAGTTCCCAAATTTTCTTATGAAGATTATGACATAAGATCATTGCAGTTGCTTTATTTTGGAAACAGATGATAAGGTCATTAAGGTCTGGAGTAGTAGATCTTCTGGTGATGATCATACACTTGCAATTATAGTTACCAAAATGCATGTATGAAATATGAATATTCTTAAAATTTGTTGACTCTGCCACCCCTGACATTAATGTTGTGGAATGGTCTCACCCTGCCCCATTATGTTGGGTTGTCTAATGCACAGAGTACATAGGAGCGTTAATAGGATTATGTGTTGCTTTGCAGGATCATCATCATTTTGAACATGGAGATTGTAGCATCTAAAGAGGAGATTGTAGGAAATCCAAAGCTTTTGGGAGCAGGCCCAGAGCAACAAGCAGCAGGACTAGTTTCAAACCCCCAACAGCAGCAGTAGAAGTCCCTTGGAGCCTTTGCAGTTTTAGGTCAGGGCTTGCCTCAACAGGCAGCCCCACACACCAATGCAGGATATAGATCAGAGGGTGGAGGTATAGGTCAATCCAATAATGGAAGTTACTCTGATGGACATGGAGGAGGGAGTGTTGTGCCTTAAGCTACAGGAACATCAAATCCCTACTCTGTGGCAATTTCTGGAGTAAAGACTAACTCTGGTGACTTCCAGAGGCCAGCTATGGGTGGCGTAGGTGGGGTTAATAGTCAACAAGTTCAGCAACATAACACATATGGAAGACCCAGTGTTGCTCCTCCCTACTAACCTGCCCCTGTTTATTCAAATAGAGGACTCATTGCCAAGAATGAAACACCTGCCATAATTGTCCCAATTGTCGCCTTGAATCCATACTAGGGTCGGTGGACTATCAAAGCAAGAGTGACTGCCAAGAGTGATGTCCGCCGTTTCCACAACGCCAAGGGAGATGGCAAGGTTTTCTCCTTTGACCTTTTGGATGCAGATAATGGAGAGATTTGAGCTACTTGCTTCAACAATGTTGTGGATAAGTTCTATGATAAAATTGATGTGGGCATGGTGTATTTCATTACAAAGGGTTCTCTAAAGGCAGCACAGAAGAATTTTAATCATTTAAAAAATGATTGGGAAATATTTCTAGAGTCATCATCAACAGTGGAGCCTTGCTTTGAGGGAGATGGATCAAGCCCTCAGCAGCAGTTTCACTTCAGGCCTACACGTGATGTTGAAAATATGGAAAATAATGCAATGGTGGATGTCATTGGAATTGTTGTGTCAATCAATCTCTCAAGTACCATTATGCGCAAGAATGGCATTGAGACACACAAGAAAACTTTGCAGATAAAGGATAGATATGGCCATAGTGTGGAAATCACAATGTGGGGTAGTTTTTGTCATAAAGAGGGGCAGCAGATACAAGATCTCTGTGACTCTGGCCAGAACCCTGTACTGGCTGTGACGGCAGGCAGGGTCAGTGATTTCAGTGGCAAATTAGTTGGAACAATATCTTCAACACAGTTCCTTATAGATCATGATATACTAGCAGCACATCAGCTTCGGGATTGGTTTGATGGGGAGGGACGGCATTCAGTTTCCCAGTCAATTTCCAGGGAAGGTGGTACTGGCATGCAAACTAAGCTTCACAAAATTGTCTCTGCAATCAAAGATGAAGGACTAGGCACAGGTGATAAGCTTGACTAGATAACTGTAAGAGCTACGGTCTTCTATATCAAGCTTGACAATTTCTGCTACATTGCATGCCCACTTGACAATGGTGGTAAGCAATGCAACAAGAAAGTGACCAACAATGGTGATGGTACATGGCGGTGTGATAGATGTGATCACAATGTACCGGAATGTGACTACAGGTTAGTCTTTCAGTTCTTAATTATTCAAGAGACATTGTCTTGTTGATAACCCTGGTGGTCTATTGTATGAGGGGGAGCCTTTGTTTAACCAAAATTCGTAGAACACCACTATAGGGGCAGGGTATGTGGAATTGCATGTTCTTCCCATAATATGACAGTGGAGGATGTCATTGAGAGTTTGTCAAATCTTGCAGTGCCTCTTTGGGTTCCTATTCAGAACTTGATCAATTGGCTGCAGGTATTTGCTTAACATCCAAGTGCAAGATCATACGGGTCCAACATGGGTTACAACCTTCCAGGAGGTTGTCGAGGAGATTATGCAACACCTAGCAAAAGAGCTTTTCTTATGGAGCCAAACTAATAACCAAAAATTCATTGAAGCAATACAAAAGCTGACATTCATGGAACACCTCTTTAAGCTGAAAGTGAAAGAAGAGATGTACAATGATGAGCAACGATTGAAATCGACAATGGTTAGAGTAGATCGTATTGACTGGGTTGTAGAGAGTAAGCTCATGATAGATTCGATTACAAAGCTTAACCGAGGAGAAACTATTGATGTCCCAATTGGTAGTGGAATCAATGGTGGTAGGCATTCATTTGGCAACACTACATAGCACTCAGTTACTCTAACAAAAAAAAATTATAATTCTTAGCATAGCTGCTGCCATAAACTAGCCATTTCTCTAATGAGACCAACAAGAAAACAGTTAGAACTTCCTCACACCCCATTGTCAGTTTGGTTCAGAAATAAGTTTATTACATCATGACACAAATCATACTCAAAGCATTTGGTGAGGAGAAAGACTTCAAGTTCCACTCAATGTAATCCGGGACCTGGTAGGTGACCTACCTGATGTGCATATGCTAGGCCAGCTGCTAGAGCAGCCCCTAGCATTTTGATGCTCTCAGGAGGCCTTTTGAAGAAGATTTTGGTCACAGTTGTCAACAGTTCAAGTCGCACCTACCATATGTGCACTCAACTGTACCATGAGTTGAACCTTAACATGCAAGAGAATTCATAATATATTTTGCCAAGGTAATGGGACAAGCATGAGAAAACTATATATGAGGTGTACCTCGGCTAATTCTTCCTCAGCCCAATTCTCAACAAAGCCCTCAAGAACATAGGGTGCATCAAGCATGTCATAGGCATACTCTCCAAGCATCCACACCAGTGTAGTTTTGGCCTTCGGCTCTGTCACACTTTTGCTGCTCACATTGCCCACTACTGCAATGCAGTCATGACTCCACTGAGGATATTTCCTCAGCAAATCTTTCACTAGGACTTGCAATCCAGAAACCTTTGTTAAGCAACCAAACAGAAACCTTAAACCACAACATAACATATCTTGACATCAAATTGCCCACAAGAGTTTTGTGCTCAAAGACTCTGCACCCAATTTGAAAAATGAGAAGGGTAATTTTAGCATAGCCTTGTGCCCAGTTTGGACATGACAGTGGCCTCTAATGTTGTAGAGGACTCAAGCATCAAGTTGACATCCTATTGGCTAAGAATCCTGATCACCTTGCAAGTCTTTTCAGTTCAAACCACTACAAAGTCATGGCAGATGCTACCCACAAAAGCTGAACCTAGGGACTTCTGACTCCTTGGTTGTAAGAATAGGCTTCAAAAACAAAAGCAATAGCCCTCACAATGAAGGGAAGTGACATGCTTGCTTGGCAGAACATCACAAAATTATTTATGTTCTGTCTATAACAGACTGACTCCAGAAGTGGGACTTAATTGGATCCAAATTGTTAGTGGGAAGGTAGAGTCACAATGGTCACAGTGTGGAGTCACAGTTCTTTAGAAAGTGGAGAAAAAGAAAGCATGGATGAGTATTGAAATGATCACTTACCAGAGTTTCAGCAGTAACATAGTCTTTCTCCATCTCCAGAAATTGGAGTAATCGGTCAACAATAACATTCACATCATATTGTTGCAAAGCAATTTTTCCAACGGCACGAATGGACTCACGGGCAATAGCCACATCCACATTGGCTGCTTATTCACAGAGCTCCGTCACTGCCATCACCCAAACATTTATCACATTTAGACCAGGCTACAATTTTGAAGAGTCTCTTTGACATGCCCTGTGTTGTAGCCCTCTCTTCTACAAGGTGTGAGGTTAGACTGAAAAATAAGTACTAACTCACCAATTTCATAGGTGTTGGACTCATTAGCTATGGCGGTGAGCATTTCAAGCTTCAACTTCTTCACATATTCCAGCAATGTTTTGTTTTCGCAATTCCAAACGAAATTTTTACAACATCAATTCCATCAAGAGTTTTTTTATATTTCCAGTCGGCAGTTTGTTTTCAAAATTTCTTAGAATTGCAACAATAATTTGAACGAGAGCTTTCTGATATTTCTAGCCATCACATCACGTTTTTTTTGCAATTGTAACAAGATTTGTGACATCGCAATTCGAGTGAGAGCTTTCTGATTGTATTCCTCCAGCAAGCAGTTTTTTATTTTTGGTTGCAGTTCTATAAACATTTGCGACATGAATTCGAGCGAGCATCCTGATACAATGAATACTTTTTTTTCGCGATTCTAACAAAGCTTGCAACATGAATCAATCGAGCTTTTTGGTATACTTCCTCTAGCCAGCACTTCGTTTTTTGCAATTGTTACAAAAAAAATTACGACATGAATTCAAGTAAGCTTTCTGATATAATTCCTTCAGTCGCCAATTTTGTTTTTGCAGTTTCTAACAACACTTGCAACAACAATTTGGGTGAGAGCTTTCTGATATAATTTCCAGTCAACATTTTGTTTTCGCAATTTTCTAACTAAAATTTGCGACATCAATCCGAGGTGAGCTTTTCTGATATTCGAGCTTTTCATGATTTTGCAAAACTCTATTTTTGTGTTGAAGAACAATAAAGCTCAAAAACAACATCAATAATTCAACTTTCGTTTTTTTTTATTTGTGCAGAGTTTGTGCAACGTCAAGGGCATCAAAAGTTGAAAAGATATGTGAAGCAACAGAGAAGGTTGTGGTAAGTACCTTGGACAGATCTGTAATCCCAAGAACATCAAACTCACCAACACCATGACTGTACAATATTTTGCAGTTGTGGCTTAATTTAAAAGCTGTTTTTGGGTCATTGCAGCTCTAATCTACAGTCTGTTGGGGTGTTAATTTTGAAGCTTTTTTGGGTGTTATTACAGCTCTAATCTACAGTCAGTTGGGTGCTAAGTTTTGAAGCTGTTTTGGGTCATTGCAGCTTCTGATTTATGGTCTGTTGGGTGTTAATTTGGATTATTGTTCTACAGTACAAGTTTTTAGTGGGATGCTGTAGAATTTGAATTTGGAAAGCAAATAATTCATCTCATCTCTATGCTTTCTGCTTTTCGCAAACAACGAAAGGAATTGTTGAAGGTTAGGTTGCGTGATCTCTTGTTTCAGGTTTTTTTCTTGTTGTTTCATTGAATTTCGCCCACTGAGTTCATCAGCTCCTGACAGTTGGGTGTAAATAAGATTATAATAATCTGCTAAAAACCCTTAGTGATCAAAACTACATTTCCAGAGGCAATGGGAATAATTACTTGATCATGACATTTGGCTTAGTGTGCACTCACCATCAAGCTAAATGAAAGCAGGATATTTGTTTTATAAAAATATATATATCCCACTTTGAATGCATGTATGGATTATTGTTCTACATTACAAGTTTTCAGTGGGATGCTGTAGAATCTGAATTTGGAGAGCAAACAATTCATCTCATCTCTATGTTTTCTGCTTTTCACAAACGGCGGAAGGAATTGTTGCAGGTTAGGTTGCGTGATCTCTTGTTTCAGGTTTTTTTCTTGCTGTCTCATTGAATTTCGCCCACTGAGTTCATCAGCTCCTGACAGTTGGGTGTAAATAAGATTATAATAATCTGCTAAAAACCCTTAGTGATCAAAACTACATTTCCAGAGGCAATGGGAATAACTACTTGATCATGACATTTGGCTTGGTGTGCACTCACCATCAAACTAAATGAAAGCATAAACAAGAATGCCTCCTTGTGGATCCCATTTTGAATGCATGTATCTATGATGTGTGTTAAAGTTTACATAAAGTGGCATAGAGCAGCAGTCGCATTACAGATCAAGACAACAGGAAGAGAGTGCTCCAATCAAAGCTAGCTCTCAGGTTTTAGACAGGTACATCCTTACCCTTTCTTTTTGTCACTGAAAACAAAATTTGTGAAATCCAAAACATGGCAACATAATTTGTGAAATCCCAACATGGCAACATAATTTGTGAAACCCCAACATGGCAATAGATTATACTTCTGTAATCTCTATGATCACCCCACCTGCCAACTCCACTCTGTGCACAATTCTTTGTTTCACACAGATCCAAAGAAGCCCGTCCCAACAATTTTTTCAATTTTTGAAAAGAACAAAAATAAAATGACACGATGATATCCCTCAAAGCATGATTGCTCCATGACGACGGTGGAGTGTCCGAAAGACAAACAGACTAATGATGCAGACAAAAAAACACTACTAGAAATTTGGCATTTTGCAACTGTCTTATGCAACTGGTTTCCAGTTACATGTGACACATGCAACTGGAAATTCGCCCAGTTGCGAATGACAAGTTGCATGAAATTTGCAGTTGCATGCGACAGTCGTATAATACAAGTACATACAGTTGGGTTATATGGTTTCATCCACCCATACTCTATACTAGCAGTTGGTCGTGTGACTGCATGCAACTACAGGGGTTGCGTTCACACTGCATTACATGTTAATTAGCTAACCCAATTGTATGCGAACACGTGTACTTTTATTTTGTAATTAAATATTTAGTTTTAAGAATTACTTTGATTAATCTAGACTGTCCAAGTCGTAGCCATGTGTTCATGTAACACCAATTATATGGTGACACGTGGCAATAAAAACCCACCTATTTTTAAAATTTTAAATATTAATCAATGAAATTTAAATCGTCCAATATATGGCTAATAAGATATTGACACGTGGTGCATAGGTAGGTAGGTAATAACTAAACCTTACTAAATAGGTTTACTTAGGTATGCAAGTAGGTTAAAAAGTAGCTAGGCTTAGGTTATATAGGTAAGTTTAAAATAATCCAATTTTATTTCTAGGTTTAACCATTTCACAAGGGTCAAACTTCTTTCATTCACTCATCCCCAATGGCACTTAATACTTGGCTAATACATAGTTATTGCTCATACTTATATTCTAAGCCAAATAGAATTTGAAGCTAAAGGATATGGGTTAAAACATTCCATTGCAAACCTTATGAATCAACCTAGTTGCACATTACGTGCAACTACTGTATTAGATTATACCAACCAGGGCAGCGCTCTATTGCATTTGGTGTCCAAGCAAACTTGAAGCCCTCCTCTTGGCGCATCTAACAAACTAAGAATCATTGAAAACATATTAGAAATGAGAAAGTTATGGCCCCCCAAAGTAAAGGGGGTCAAAAACTCAAAAAAAAAAACTATTGAACATTACAAAGGCCAGTTCTTAAACATCCAGAAAGTTCATTTTATGTTTTTTTTTGCTATTAGAGTTCCAATGTAATTTGTAGGACTTCAGGTGGCGCTCCTGTAGCACTTTAAATCGTTTAAAATGAACAAAAAATAAGAAAGTTATGAGGTTTGAAAGTAGGAGGGGTACAAAGCAAAAAAACAAAAACAAAAACGTTTTGTAACTTGGAAAGCTTATTTTCTTCTTGTTAGTTTTTCATTATTCCTTTTCTTTTGCACTTCAAAGATGATTATAGGATATTTTAAATAATTATGATTATTTAATGAAAATATTATTTTAATATTATTATCTAGCTTAAATTAATAATTAACTTAGGATGTTTATATAC
>Ga0209208_10002486_pt1 | contig 26441 bp, 14 predicted proteins | sample S1TSphfallax_3_FD_187694 | JGI IMG/M metagenome (GOLD analysis project Ga0209208, IMG submission 187694) | Host-associated microbial communities from peat moss isolated from Minnesota, USA - S1T2_Fd - Sphagnum fallax MG (SPAdes) (version 2) | ecosystem: Host-associated > Plants > Peat moss >...
CCCCCTTCCCACCCCCAAGGAAATTAATTTTGACCATTTTTCAAGTTGCGAAAAGGGAATTTACAAAAAAAAAACATTTATTATACTTTAGGATTGCAAATGCAAAACTTTTTGACAAAAAAATTATTGGGTGAGATGTGGAATCATGGTTGCAAAGAGAGAACATGTGCAAATGCATTCGTCTTTCAAGACCAACTTAGTAAGTACTATGATGACTTCATTAACCATCCACATGAACAAATGGTGTTTGAAAGAGGGGCTACATTTGTTGACTCTTCAAGTGATAGCAACTTTGAAGAATCTATCATGCCAATATATGAATTTGAGGAATTGGATGAAAATTGAAAACATGGGGGGGGGGGTGTCTAATAGGAGATATGTGGGCATAATAAGTAGGGCAAGTGCATTTTGGGTGCGAACAAGATTACAAAAGTAGTCAAAGGACACATTGTGTTCTCATAGGAAATGAATTAATGCATAATCATGAATGAAACATCTCCATCTAGTAGAATGGTTCCCATTAGTTAATTTACAATTCCTTTCCAACTGCATAGTGTTAGTAGGTTTACTTAGGCTACATTCACACATGTGGTGTGTTAAATAGACCTTAGTGCTAAATCTCCTCACATTGATTTAATTTTGGAAAGGAAACAAACTTTGTTCACATTGGGCTTTCTTTATACCTTTGGAAGATCTTGAAAAATAAAACAAACTAGGTAACTTTGATTCATAATTATTAAAATTCAAAAACAAAAGGTCAAGTGAATTTTGATTAAAGCATAAAATTTGAAATTTGTGCAATATAACATTGGAAAGGTATTGTTGAGGGCAACTTTGCCATTTAGAGCTTTTGAATTGGATTTATATGAGGAGGCTATGGGTTTATAAAATAATGGGATTCATAACTTGGCAATTTCAAAATCCTCATTGGGAGTCCCCAAAAATTTAGCAATCTCAATGTAATCCCCACTATTAATTGCAAAATATACTCCTCCAAGTCTAAGTTGTGTGAGTTATGGTGTAGGTCCATGACACAATTTGACTTTCTAAATGCATTCATCACCTCCTTTTCTCAGTTTGTGCATTTGCACATGTCCATGAACTCAAGCTTGTGAGTTTATCCTAGTTCCATCTTTACAATCTCCCAAGCCTTTCTTGTTATAGTGCATAAAGTTCAAGAGTGCACCCAAAATTTTCAAGTGTTTAATAATGCATTGTAGGGGAAACTTTTTGATACATTAGTATTAACTTTAACAAATATACTTTGCTTGCAATTCTTCAATGCACTACCTACAATTATTCAAGACAACAAAATCCATTCTTGGAAAAAGGATTCAATAGAATTCATCTATATACAAAGAAAGTCTTCACAAAATCTGGGAATGCCACTACTTTTTCTTTTTTTTAAATTGATCTAATATAAGAAGTTATTTTTTCATGTGTTATGAAATATTGATATGTTTTAGCTATATTCTAAATATATTTTCATGATGATTACATGCACCTTATTTAAATTTAAACAAAATATAGATATGTATTTTTCAATAAGCTACATCCCATCTTTTTTTCATGTCATTTGGAATATGATCAAAATTACCTCCCAAGAACAAAATTTTATTTTATAACTTTTAGCTTATTTTCACATGAAAACACTATATGAACCTTCTTTTTTTTTGTAAATTATTTTCTCATTAATGTTCTTTTGTTTGGATGATTTTGTCAATGTTTTCATCTTTGTGTTTTGTTTTGAAATCAACAACAACACCAAAGTTTGCATTTTCAACAAATTGCCAAGGACCACATGAAGTTCCTCTTTGAAATTTTCATTTTTTTTTAAATAAAGAAGTTTAATAACCTACCATTTATGTTTTTTTTTTGTTGTTGTTAAAGGTTTTGGAAAAGCACTATTGCTCCAACAATCCATTGATGTGAACATAGTTGTTGGGTGGTGGCATTAAATTGATGAAGTGGTCTTTCATGTATAGTGATGAGCATGTGAAATTTTTAAATTTTATATTGAATCTTCTCCATACCTTGATCTTGGAATCTTGATGAACACTAACTATTTCATCATCCACTATCACCAAAGATTTCACTAATCCTTCTCCACATCCAAAGTGCATTGCATTATTTCCAAATCTAGGTTAATACTTCCATCCCATTGGTGGCATTGATAATCTTAGAACCAATGTTCACAGTTGATTCCAACATGAAACCCATGACCTCCATGATAAAGCTATCGAGAAATATCTTAACAATAATCCAAGACAAAGAGAATATATGTGAATGCAAGCTTGAAGCACATAAAATCTTTATCTATTCTAAAACTCCTTACATAGTTGAGAATGTGAGTAAAACTTGTAGAAGTTCATAAAAGAACCTTCTTTAGACATTACAAGTTTTTCAAATATAGATTTGCAATTCTACATGTTGTGTCGCCTTCTTTGTTGTTAAACATAGAGAGTGAAGAGGGTGTAATCTTTTTTTTTGGTAGTCGTGATGGTGTATAGCAATGGGGAAAAAAGGAACGTTTTAAGAACATGGGTCTTGAACACAAACTTTGAGTTGAAGAACCTTTTATGGGTTGTTATATAACATTATTATTTTAATAGAAAATCTAGGGTTTAGTGTTAAGTTACCAAGGTTCTCACATTTTTTTAACAATTTGCCAATAGTTGCCATGCAAGCAATCACATTCCATTTGATGTAACATAATGTTTTGGGTGTGAATATTTCAAATTATGAAATTACCTTAACATTTGATGTAATCTCAGATTATGAGTGTGAATCTCTCAGATTTTGGGAACTTTTTAACATTGAGTTATCCATTAGATGTCCTTGGGTTTAATTTAATGTTGTGAAAGTAACTAGTTTGTAATGTCAAATTCTTACGACTTGGAACCAAACTATCACCCTTCTAGTAGAATTGACACAAAAATCAAATCCTACTTGATAGTTTTTTGCTAGATCCAAAATTGAAAATGAAACTATAAAAAAACATTCTTGAACACACAAGGTTATGTTCTTCACATAAGCAAGTTGACTATTTTTTTGAAAAGCTGACAAGGGAGTTAAACTTCATATTTTAATATTATTTTTAATTGATTGTTGAACATTATACTCATATAATCCTTGATTTGATTTGCTATAAAGCATTGTATATAAATGTTTTGAAAAAAAACTCTTTGCATTTGGAGTGGGCTTAATCCTATGAACCTGCCTAGAAATGGCTTCATGAATGTAGTCCAGTGCTTATCAATAGGCTAACAAAGTGAATGAACATCTTTTTTTAATCTAAAAATGCCTTATGTAAGATAAAGGACCCATTTGGTGCTTCAAAGGTTTCAACCCCTTTCACTTTCATTGGTTTCCACTCCTTTCACTTTGATAGAGGCTCAAACTTGTGAAACCCATTAAAATAGGGCCTTACCCTACACCTAAACACTCACTCTAGCATTGCATTGGGGAGTGTGTATTGTCTACATGGAACCAAACCTTATTTTTGAACAAACCTAAAAGTTTTTGAATTTGAAAAAATTGTGTCAAAACTAAAACCCAAAATTCAGAAATTGAAAAAAAAGGGTGCTCAAACCCTCGCCCAGAGAACATCGAAAAAAAATTTAAATTTTTTTAAAAAAAATAAATATATATATATAGTCAGAATTGAGACTAGAGGTTCTCTTAAAGATGAAGGATTGCACAACACTAGTCTGAATGTACCTCAATTAGCTACCACAAAGAGCCCCAGTTTCTATGGAATACTCTTTATAGCCCATTCCAGCCCTAAACCCTAAACCCACCAAACTTCCAGCTTTTGGGTTACTTTTGTGCCTTCCCTTTTTTTTTGTGTGTGTGTTTCCAGCTCTGTGCAAACTAGGCTAAATGAGTGCAGAGTCCAAGCAGTGTTTTCTAAGTTACAAAAAATATGCAAAAGGTCACAACCAAGAGTCAACTTTGTACAAAATGATGTGAAAAGTTGGAAAAAAACTATATGAAAATGGGGCCACCCATGAACCCTTCCTTTGAGAAGAAATTCTTCTCTATTAGGGTTTAGGGTTTGCCTATGCCTCATCATGATCAAATTCTTTACTTGCTACAAAATCAATTCCATTTGTCGGTGGTACAAAATGATGTGAAAAAAAGTACTTTGATTGTAGAGGAGTGTGTTCAAACTTTTGTTTTTTTTTTTTTTTTGTATTGTAATGATGGGCTTCTTTGATTGGCTTTTAAACCAGTAAACGTATTCACACTATGTACTCTCCCAAAATCAAAGATTTATCTAGTCTAGCTATCATAGTACCTAGCCTTGGTTAGGCACTAATTAATTTATTTTTGGAATTGTCCAAAATTCTGAACTCTACCTCCCTCCCTTGCTGTTTGTTCCTCACCGTCCCCCTTCCCAAAAGAAAAACTCTGGGCCCTCCCGAGTGGATGTTGAGCCTTCTCATTGGCTGCATGAAATTTTTAATCCGATAACTATTCGGTCACCATTTAGCCTAGGGCTTGAGCTATGACCCCAAGTTCTATTTTCTTTTCTTTTGCAACAAGCCAATTTGATTGGCCCATCACTCCCAAAAAAATGAAACTATGAAGGTTCTATTTTGAAGTATAGAGTTACTCCCCTTTGGCCGCCCACCTACACAATTGGCAAAGCATATGGGATAAAAATGAGGTGCTATGGAGAACATGTTGGGGAACACATTGGGAACACATTGGGAACCCATTGGGAACTTAAAGGGAATATAGTGGTAACACATTGGGAACAATGGAAAAATGAAAGCAAATCCTTCCTCCAATTTTGCCCAGCTAATTTCTGCCCCTTGTGCCAGGTTGACAATGAGCAAATGCAAGAAATGAGCAAATTTGATGATAGCAAAAATGGTTGTGCATTGAATTGTAAAGCAAAAGGACAATAATCACAACTCATTTGGTGTCCATGTTTCAAGCTTTTCAAACCACTAAACCTACTCACCACCTGCTTTTCAGATAGGGACAATGAAAAGGACAACCCTTTTTAGTGATCATGTGTGTTGTTTTGCAGAGCTGCAGCAGGCCTTCAATTGGAATGGGCAGGATTCAAGCCCTTTCAGTTGAAGCCTGGCTGCTGTCATCCCTTGCCCTTCAAAGTGGAGGATCTGAGCCAGACTTTGCCCCTTAGAAAACATTGTAGTCAGGAGGAGGGAGATGTGATGACCCTATGCAATCTGAGCCCAATAGAACATAGCCTATGTGCTTTTGTTGTTCTCTATATTCTGAAGGAATTATTTGGATACTATTTGGATTGAAGGATGAAGGACTTTGATGAAAAATCTAGGGATGGAAACCTAAGTGGATGAAACATCACATCAATGCTTTAAGCAAGACGACAAACTCTTGATGGGTGATGGTGATGGAAGTGATGTGTGAGATGTGTGGTTTCTATTTTTGTGCTTGTTTGTTCTTTTGCAAGTTATGGACTTGTGAGTGTTTATGATCAACGGTGCTTGAGAATTTTTTTTGGTGCTTGTTTGCGGATGTGTTGTGTGGAGCAAGGTGGCTATGAGGATTTTCTCTTTGGACTTCAATGAAGACGGGATGGTTGTAGAGCTAAAGAAGCAAGGACATCAAGCTCTATGCACAACTAAGTGTTTTTGAATTTTTATCTATGTTGTGGGATTTGCATTTGGAGTTTATGAGGCATTGGACTAGTGTTGAAGGGATGAATGCCTAAAATAAGGACATTGTTTGTTTTCCAAGGAGGTGGTGATAGTTGTTTCCATTGCACTATAGACCCCTTAGGATAATGTTGTGTAATATTGGAAACCTAGGTCCATGATCAAAGGGATGATGAAAACGTAAAGATTTGTGGGCAACCATCTTGGCAAGGAAGGATGTATGAATGGGCATTGTGCTAGGGGTGGTTGAAGTATCTTGTAGTAGTTGGGTTTCAAAATTCAATTATTTGATATCTTATGCGGGACAAAAAGTTTTCACAAAGACCTTTCCCCATTCATTGATTATGGAGAAAGAAAGAAGTATAATGAAAAGAAACAATGACAATAAAAATCCCTCCCCAATCATACAAGTGAACAACTCAAATTATATCTTCAATGGAATTACCACATTATGATGTGTTCAAACAAAAAGTTAGCAAACCAACTGAACTATCAAACTCTTACATAACTAAGACTACTATGGGTCCTAAAGGATCAGAACACTTTAGTCCCATTCTCACAAACTCAATTGATCCTTTCAAAAACAAACTTATAGAGAATTGAAACATGTACGTCCTTCCCTAATGAACACAATCCCATAACAGATTATGCACAACAACCATTACACATGACTCAAACAACTAAAGAACAATAGGCAATGCGAAAACTCAATAATGAAATAATTTTCTTCCTTTGTCTAGATACTATTGTCCCCGCATACTTAGATAAAATGCACTTTTTAACAATTTGTTCAAGAGTTTTACAAAGATGAAACAATGTCTTGAATTCCCATACATTTTTCCTAGGACTTGACTTCTTTCAAAGCAATAATTTTAACCTTAGAAGTCCCAATCACATGGAAACTCTTTCTTTTAATAACACAAACACACACATAACAATGGACAGTAATAACATTAACAACTCCACAATTTGCCACATGGACCACTTCTGAAACCCCTAGAACTTGTCAACATATCCTTGAATCAACCCCTACATCCTACTATTAAACCCGCATTTCTTCAATTGAAACACATGTGAAGTGGAGATCAAATGTTTTTAAGAAGAAAAACAAGGTCACAATGAAGCATTCTTCCTCCACTTCCACTTGCAAAAACATTACGTTGAAAGTTTTTAAGCTTATAAATGATGTTACCAAGAATCTGAAATTGTGGTATTTAATTACTTTCAAAGAGTTCCAATGTTCTTCAAATAGGTGCAACCCAGATGTCCCATCACTTGCATCGTCTAAAACTAGCTTGCAAAACCTTTGGACTCCCTCCATAATAAGAACAACAACTAAACATCAATCGTGGAACGCTACTTCACCACAAATCAAGTTGTCACAACATAATTTATAACAAATAAAAAACAAAGGCAAAACAAACAAGAACCATTGCATTTCTTTCACCCATCACCCTCAATTGCTAGCATTTTATCACATATTGACTCTAGTGGTTGATGGCACTTTGCCACTACTTTAGGGTTTCATCCTTACCCAACTTTTCATCACAAAACAACTAATGAACATTAAATTAAGCATGTTTTGAATGACAATAAAACCACATGTTTAAGCCATGGTTGTTTCATTAACTTTAAGTTTGCAACTATACATAATCACTTGCACTATGTTATTATAACCCCACTTTGGATAGATTACAAAGTTCCATGTTTGAAATTTGAGATTTGCAAATTGTCAATGTTTAAAAATGGGTTAGCAAACTTCTTCCTAAACTTGGCAAGGAGCATGTTGAAAAATCTACTAAAATGATTCTTGAATTTGACAAAATTAATATAGCTAGTTGCTTACATGTGAACAAATTCACAATGGTATATCAATTTGGTCAACTGTTAGCTTACTCCATGAGAATATATTTGAATAGAGATTTTTCTTAATTATTTAAAATATGACAACTAATAACGAATTGAAAAAAATCATCATAAGTCCTTAAGCAAAGCTCCAATTTTTAAAATTAAGTGCCTATGGAGGCATTTGAATGCAATTAATTGGACAAAGCTAAGGATTAAAATATTACAAGCATAGAATGATAACAACATGAAAAAACCCATCTAGAAATCCAACAAGCAAAGCAAGTGCATGACAACATATAAACCCATTGGAAAGGTGAAATCAATAAAGCTTAAGAAAAATTCATGTTGTGAAAATGACAATGGGAATGGGTATAAATGTGTCTACATAATTATGTAACCACACAAAAAAAAAGGAAAAAGAAAGAAGAGTCATAAACATCATCTCTCCCTTGCATGGCTTGGACTTTGATAACAAAGATTTAGTTGCTACTTCCATAACATCAAGCACACCTTACTTGTGGGTGATTTGATAGATGTCACCTATCCATTTCACTTCATTCAAACCTACAGTTGAATGTGCATAAAATGCTCTTGATTTTTTTGTGACATTTCAACTAGTATATTTTAAATATTTTCCCAACAAGGACCACACAACATGGACAATTACTTGTTGAATAGTGTCTAGTGGAAAAGGAAACTTGATATTGTAATTATTTCACATTCAAATTAATATTACATGAATGGACATGCACACATTAACTACGCATCACACGTGGATAATTGCGCAACACAACAAGGATTATAAAAAATCATTAAATTTTGGTTGAATATAATCATATTAGTAAAAGCCAAAGCAAGTGTAATTAGTGCTTAATTTTTCCTGTTTTACTATCATAATTTGTACTAATGTTACAACTCACTCAAACACACTCAAATATTTTTAAATATATTATGAGAACATGTGATATGATTTGGAATGATCTAATGGGAATAGAATATTCAAAAGCACTCATGAAACACTATAATAACTTTTATTTTTGGGGAGAATTTTAATGTGGTATATTATGAGGGAGTTTTCTTTAACATATATTTACATGATGGTATATTTCAATACCTTTTTGAAACAAATTTGAATTTTTTCAACTTAAAAAAATCTATTTTAAAAATATTTTGAGAATATTCCTAAATAAACAATCACCTAAGGAGGCGACTTTAGCCTATGTTAGCATGTTTTGACTTGGTTGCATTAATGTTCAAAGTTTTGTTATGCCACTAACCATCCTTTACATATGTTTTCCAACATCACCTAACACTAGAAGCAATTTCTTAAATACATTCACTCCAAGTTCATTATTTCAAAAGTTCAAAAAACCAAAATAGTTAATGGATCACTACAAGATTCCAACTACTTTCAACCTCATCAATCCCAAAACCTACTACTCTTAGGGGTGGGTGTAAGAATGAGTAGACCAATAGCCTACAAAAATATTACCATTTTTTAAACTCCAAAAGAAGGGTATTTTTTGTGGGTTAAAATGAATTACAAATGTTTCCAATGGTTGCTTGGGCATTTTTCCATTTTATCTAAAGCCCATTTAGAGGTCCCTTTTCCTAAAACATGTGCATAAGAATAATCCCAAAAAAAAAATCTAATATTTATGGACTTTTGAAAAAACCTTAATTTTTAGCTTGTTTAAAAGTCCATAGGTAAAATCTTACAAATGCCATCATGCAAAACTTTTCAAACTTAAATTTTAAAAATATGTTATCTAACCAATATCAAGTCCCTAATGAACACATCATAAATGATTGAACTATTTCAAAGTACAAATTACAAATTGTTGTCAAGATTATAATCCATAATATTCGAATTTGAAAGTTCATATCTCTCAAATGTTTTTCTTGATTATGGAAATTTAATAAATGAATTAGATACATATTCAAGTTGGTATCCTTAAACTAAGTCCCTATTAAGAAAAATTAAATTGATCTATCAAATATGGTCATTAAAATGACAAGCACTCTCCAATTTTTTTGAAAAAGTCCATAAAATTAGTCTAGCCATTCTTGCACCCACCCTTAGATACATGACCTTTAATTGAAGAACTCTTCACACCTTTTTCTATACACTATTATTTATGTCCAATCACCATTTGACATTCCCATGCCCCATCATAATGTTTGTCTCTTCAATCTCTTTTAATGTTTCACATTAGGCCATTCATTGTAGTTATGTAAATAGAGCAAAACATCAAAATTATTTTTGCATATCCTTTCCATTTTGGTTACAAGGTTTCAATGACTTCTCTAAAATATGTAAAATATGTTTTATTTGTCTAGTTGTAAGGAACCTATACTCCTTTCCATTTGTTGTGTTAATTTGAGCAAAAGGATTTGAGTTTTGTAATAAGCCTTTAAGGAATAACTTGATGCACATCCAAAAGCTTGCCAAATAATATCAAAGGTAATTTCCAAATATAACATGTTGCAAACTACTTTTGAGCCTTGGGCTCTTTTTTTAATTCCTCATGACAAAACATGAAGATTGTGAAAGAGTTCAAAACAATTTAGGATGAAACACTTCACATTCACCTTTTGATCACATCAATTACACAAATCAAGACCAAAAGGTAGTTAATGTACTTGAAGCTAAAATTGGGACATGAAACAACCACAAATTCATCACATGAATTCCACCACAACTTGGACCATTTCAAGAGGACTACTTTCCATATAGTATATGCGTGGGGACATACATCTAAATGTCAAAACTCCCAAAAATGGAAGTCTTGAAGTTCTCAAGTTTAAACCCCCAAAACTTTGAGAGGTTGTAATTTTTTGAAAACATGCTTGATTTCTGTGTGAATAGTTGATCTTATGTCATTTGGGATTAACTTTTTGTTATGTAATCAAGCTTCTCAATTAGACGTCTATTGACCTTCCAAAATGTTTTTTGGTTAATGTGGTCAAGAGTCCAATTTTTAATTCTTGATCTGTGATTCTTTTAGCCATGAAGTCCATTTTGACAATGCAAGCTTAACACACTATATCTTGCATTGAAAGCTTTTTAATGATCACAATATCACATGATTTGGAAATGTTTTCATGATCCCCAAAATGGCATTTTGAACATTAGGGATTCAAACGGAGTCCCAATCCCAACCCCTAATTTTGGGATGTCTTCCCAAGAGTTTTGAAAATTGCTTCTTTTTTACTCCCACACATTATTTACCTTAGTGAAAATGTGTTTCATTTCATTGAGTTCAACATGCATCTTAAACTTGTGTTCAACCCAACTAAAAAGGAAGCCCTTTAGCTTGCCTTCAATCTTATGGTTACTTGCATACCCAAGTTAAGGTTGTGACATAATTAATTAATTGTATAAAAATTTCAATATTTTTTCCAAGTTAATCCCTTCTCACTTTTTAAGTCAATTTTGTGAGGACCGTTTAAAGTTGTTTTTCAAAAATGAAACTCACAATTTGATTTGTTTCATAAGATTTTTAACTTTTTAAAAACTTGTAAAATGTATAGAATGAAATATTGCCATTTGAATTATCACTGCCCAAGAGAGGATTTAAATAAGTATAATAAAAGGAAATTTAAAAAATTAATACAAATAAAAAAAATTCCTTCAAAAAAAAATTTTAATATAAAAATGGTTAGTCATATGAATGTCTCTCTCAATAAGAATTCCAATTTCTCGAAAAGCAATGACATAAAAACTTTTGAACTTCTTGTTAATCAAGGTATAATTAGTGTGATTTTGATTCAATAGTTTTAAGCATGTAACATGAATAAATATAAGGAAAATTAGGCTTCTAGGGCCTTCTAGAAGTGGGACATACTAAGGCATTTAATTATTATTGTGACTCATGTGACTATATGCTAATGATTCATATAGGTTGATGACTCATAGGATGAATAGAATCTATGAAGTTCCTGAATGACTTTCCTATCACCTAATATTAAAAATCATGTAGTTTGAGTGTGTGTAAGCATCAAGTTTCATATCGTAGTACCTTGGTAGCTTAGACACAAAATTACATTACATATAAAAGTGTTGAAATTTTCACCAAATTTTGTTTTCAAAGAACAATTTTTGTGAGAGAAAATAGAGAATATGTTGGAATATTCTATTTTCAACACGGAATCTTCAAATTTAATTGATTACTCAACAAGCATGTGTTGAAGCTGCCCTTGAACCTACAATATTCTAAATAAAATTCTAAATTAATTTAGGTGATTCTGATATTTGAGTACTTTTGCTTGGAGTTTGCATACATAAGCAATGTAGGGCACAATCATGTTGTATTTTAGTGTTGTCAATATACATAGGTTATTATGTTGGATGTGATGAGCAACTTGATTTCTAAACCTTTTCTTTGTGATGGACCAATTACCTCATTAAAAAAAAAAAATTGTTCCAAAATTTTGGACAATTTTGGGTGACATAAGTTTAAAAAACTCTCCACTTCTAATATATAGAAGTTATGTGCAACCTCTCCATTTGACCCACCTTTGTAATCTAAACTAATAGGACTTTGGGCAAGGAAATTGGAACATGAGTACAAAGTGGGGCTATTGGGAACAAGGTGGGGTACTCATAACTAGAAAAGTGCCATATTCACGAGACTTAAGCAATTGCAAGGGAGGACATGTGTGAAGCAACATATTTTTTTTGTGCAAAATTTTGCCAAAATGTCAAAAAAAAACAAAAAACAAAAAGGAAATTCTGTCACAATTGTATGAGTAGAGCTTTGGGCAAAGGATATGGGATGAAGTGTGGTCATAATGGGAACATCTCAAGGAACCATTGGGAATTTTGGAGGTGGAACTTATTGGGAACATGGTGAGAACCATATGGAATACATTGGGAACACCATGATCCAAGTAAAATTCAACCCCTTTATTGCTTCACTCCTTTCATTACCTTAGAATGCCATCTCCTTGCATAATCATTGCCGTTGCCAAGTAGAAAGCATCCATCACCATGCATATCATCATGAAACCACCACCTCCATTCTCCACCTCCTTACTTGAATAAAACAATAAAATCATAGAAAAAGCATCAATCTAGAAGGGAAAGGAAGGAACAAAAAGAGGACAACATCCAAAGCCTAGACAACACCCCCAAAATGAAAGGGAGGAAAAGACAACCCTCCAAGTCCAAATGTCAAGCCTAGGTCCTAAACCCCTCACTAATCTCATGAACCAAATCGGACAATGAGAGGAGAAGGAAGCTTGAAAGAGCGCCAAGCCTAGTAAAGGCCTTGCTACCACCCTTTGCTTACAAAATGTTCATAAAATTGACAAAGGACAATCATCCGTGCCTTAGTTGATCATGTCATATTAGCACATTGGTGTAAAAACGCATCTAGTTGTTGGTGCAAGCAATCAAATACCTTCACAACAAGAAATAAAAACATATCTCCTAAGTCTCGATCACAATAAAGCCCATCCTTTGGGTGGTCCATGACCATCATGACAACTCCCCTAAAAAAGGTATTTCTCTCCTTAATTCCTTCATGATGCCTTAAAACCTTACCTCAAAAATATATTTCTTTCCCTAGGTAATTCTCTTCTTAAGGTTAGGCTATTTTTAACCTACCTCTTAACTAATCTCAACACCACCAAACTACCCTAAATTCATAATGTGTTGTTGCCCTCAATGATTTGCATAAATAATTATCTATTTGCAATTGCAATACATTCTACACACACAAAACTATTTCAATCACTTATGTCTGCATTTGATCTAAAGTCTAAAATCTAAAAATGAACTTTTTATCTTGAAAGGTGAACATTGTCTGCAATGGATGCAGATCCTAATATTTGCCAAAATGTCTGCTAATTGTTAAAATGCCTCGCCATATTCATAAAGAAAAATTGACACCTTGTAGGATTTATTATGTTGTTGGAATTTGATTCAATGTGAATAGGGTTTTTTTTTCATTTTTGTTCTCTTGTAAAATTTATGATGTTGTTGGAATTTGATTGAATGTGAATAAGGTTTTGACAGCTTTGTGCTTGGGGTTTTCCTGAAGGTGTGGTTTTGGAGTTTCATCTTTCACATTAATGAAATTTCAAGGCACACCAAACGAGCAAGAGGCATACTTCACATTAAAGTTTGTGTTTCCATTTAGTTTTTGTGTTTTGAACTTGAATTCTTCAAGTTGAAAGTGAGTACATTTTTATTCATATTACCATATTTTTATGTTTACTAATGTGACATATGTCATCAGCCCAAATGTGAAGATGATTATGTAATTGCTTCAAGTGTCAACATGACCTTAATGATAGAGCCCAATTGTGAAACAACTATCTTAAATTTTTAATTAATTTCCAATTATGAAAATTAATCAAAATTCAATATGTCCTCACATTAGGTCTAAAAATTACACTATCACTTCCAAGAAATCCAACTCGTCAAGGGTTTCCAATAATACTAAGAGGTCAACTCAATTTCCCAAAAAATTTAAGTTTTGATTAAATGCTGAATTTTTTTGTTATTTTTTTTTTCAATATTCAATAACTCTTGTAATATGTAGGTCTATACATTATGAAACCATGTCAATGCACACCCCTTACGCATTGAAAGCTTTCCAACAATACCAAGAACACATCAAGAAATATCGAGGATTGGGAGATTTTCAGCATGACAAACAAACAAACTACCATCCTTAATAGGTAAATGACTTAGTGTTAATAGTGTTGAAAATTCCACTCTATAACACCTCATCGTGCTACCGTTATAAAACCAGGCCAGAGCTTTACGAAAATCCTCCTTCCTTCAGACATCTTGATGATGGTGCCTTATTGACGGTGCGTAGGATGACTATTACAAATTGACTGAATAATTGATGACTTGTGCTCTCAATTGTTGATTCCAATTGTCCCACACACAATACTCTAAATTTCAATGAAGCTTCTTGTTAATTAACCATCATAATATGAATGTGCCCCTTTCAACAAGCACATCTATAGAAAGCCAAAGGACCATAAGGACAAGGAGAGCAAAACAGAGCTATTAAGGTCCGAGATGCTGTGCAGTGTTGGGCAGTTATTAGAAACTGCACCGACCCGTTGGGGTATAAGGGTGGTTCTTACAATTCCCAATCTTGATTCTCAAGAAGTTGATGTCTGGTTCAGATTTATAACCATGGTTCTCAATGTTTCTCATCAAAAGTCAAATAAGAACTCAGAACGCCGCCAGTTCTTTGCTGGTTCATTCATGAAACCTGATGATTCCTTGAGGTTTTGGAAAATCGCAAAATCCTCCAAAATTCAGGTATTCTCAAATTTTGAATCTGATTTTTTTCATTCAAATGAAACTGTGTGTCATTTAAGCATATGGTAATGCCCTGACAATTAACACTCTGCAGCAAGAAATAGAATCAGTGAAAGAAGCTTTCACCAAATTGCTTCTATTACAACAATAGCATAACTTACATTGGCTATCATTTCAGAAACCTTTGAGGTGCACAGAGAATCGAACTATTATAATTATTTCATGGTATATCGAATGTGTTGATTAGAGGCAACATGATTGTAAAGAACATGCTTGCTTGCTTGCTTGCTGTCCATCCTGTAAATAGCAGCAGCTTCTGTATGTCCATTGTTGAACTGCTCTCTCACCTGATGAGTATTTGACACTCAACATTCAATCAAATCCAAACCCGAACTCCACAACAACCGCATACCTTAGTTTGTGCACCTGGGAGCAAGTTCTCTTACTTCCAACTTTTTTCCCACATCACCTCTTGATCCAATCCTTTGCTTCAATGTCCTCTCAGTGTATACCTTAGCTTGTGTTTGCCAGCTAGCAGCTGGTATGTCATGAATGGACTACTTTCTCATTTATGACACTACAATCTCCCATATATTCATTGGGTCAATAGCATAAGTATTCTTTTTTGGAGATTGAATGAATATTGTAATTACAATCTGGGAGTACATTTGGCAAGTAAACATATGTTAGGGCAGCTTCAATCTGTTGCACATGCTCCAAATTTCCTGTCATGTGGTTATAGAGCTTGAATTGTTTTCAAATAAAATTTACTTGTAGGGTGTGCATTAAAAATATGTTTAAATGGCTAATGTTTATCACAAAGTTGGTTATGAAATAGTTACTCCAAGTAGCTTTTGGGTGATTAAACTTCAAAACTAATGTAGCAAATGTTTTTAACACATGTGTATGGTCTCAAACCCAACCTCATTAAATTGTTCTTTCATTAAGCCTTTTTCCTTAAGTTTCAAACCAAATAGAATAATATAAAGATTATTGTGAGCACGAAACATATGACATAGTTCAAAATAGAAACATATGACCCAAAACATAGCTACCTCCTCCAACCACTTGTGATTCCCTCATAACAAGAACACATCATGAGAACATTCACAAATATGAATGGGTTCCCACCATCTTCCTCCAAAGCTTCCTCATTGTTGTGCATCATTGCAAATGACACAATTCTTGAAAACCCACCTTCTTGTACATCCCTTGCATCTTGGCACGTGACAAGTTCCAACAACAATACCTAATCAAGAACCTTCCTAAATGATTACATTGCATATAATATGAAATTACAATAATGAGAGCATGTGCCATGGACTAGAGTATGGCAATAGCATTTAAAAGCATAGTGATGAGAAAATGTAACTTTGTAATCTTGTTTGCAACAAAGGAGGGTGAAAATGGAGCTTGGTGGCAAGACCTCAGATGTGCACTTCCTATCACTAGAAGAAAATTTGGTTTTTGTAACCAATCAATTTGCGATTACTTGTAACTATTTGTCGTTTGTGACTATCATTGGTTACTTCTTCAGTTTTTTTTGCATTTGGTTGCGCTTGCAATTACACTACAACTACCTTGTGATTAATGTTTTCATTTTTCTTCCATTTGAACAATTTTTAACATGGTTTTCATCCAAGAAGACCCATTTATGTTTCATTAGTTGCAAATTTGGTCAAATGAGTTACAAATCTATGTGTATTCAAAGTGTATTTTAAATATTCTAAGGTGTATAGATTTATAATGGTGTATAATATGTATTTTTCTCAATAATATATGGGTGGATATTAAGATAAACATGTGTATATGCGGGGTGATGTATAATACTTCTATTTTTAATAAAACAAAATTTCAGTCATAAAAATAATTTCCCTTGGGGAGAAAGGGAATATGTTCCCTTGGCTAGGGAGCAAGTTCCCGAATGTTTGAGTCAAAATTATAAGGGATAAAATTTGTCCAAATCAAATGTGTTTTATTTAAAATGTTAATTATAACATTATATTATTTAATTAGTAAACATTAAATATCAATAATAAATATTGAAAATAATTATATATATATATATGTTAGTAATTTAATTAATTAATATTTATAATGAATAATGAATAATTTTATATAATAATAATATTATTAATGTTGCCTTAGGGAGAATGGGATTAAGTTCCCCCTAAGAGCAAATTCTCGAATGTTTGAATCAAAATTATAAGGGATAAAATTTATTCAAATCAAATGTTCTTTATACCATTGGAAAGCTCTTAAATCTTTGATATGTAAAATGATCTTGGATTTTCAATTTGAAGGTATGAGCTAAAAGTTATGACCAAAAAAAAAAACTAAGGGTCAAATTTCCCATGGGGAGCAAGTTCCCAAATGTTTGAATCAAAATTACAAGGTGTAAACTTTGTCCAAATCAAATTTTATTTACACCACTAGAAAGCTCTCAAAGATGAAATATCTAAAATGATCTTGCATTTTCAATTTGAAGTATCAATTGAAAGTTATGACGAAAAGAATGGGGATCAAATTTTCTTTTTTCCCCAGTGGAAATTTGACCATCCTACATAACACCATGGTAAAAATGATTTGAAGTCACATATTTGATTGCAAATTAGTTTTAAGTTGCATATGTCACTATAGCTTACATGGCTATAGGTGATTTGGATGAAAATGAAGATGAAATGTTCATTCATATCAGTAATGTTCAACTAATGGTGTTCAACATTAGATGAAAATTTAATTGTTGTGTGATGAATAATGTAGTTCATATGTGACTAACCAACACATGTTGTCTTATGCAACTTGAATTACAACTATATATCATAGGTGCAAATGTACATGTGCTAATGGTTAGTTAATTCATCAATGTGTCATGTTAATTTAAGTAGCTTAGGTTTAAGCAACCCCTAGGTCTTTTAAGTAATATGGATTTACTTTAAGTACACCCTAAATACCTTAAATAGCTTCAACACATTGTTACAATAATATGGTTTTATGATTAGATACTTTTGTTATGGTTAAATAACCTAAAGTAGCCCAAGGCAAAATAACCCAAAATAGTTTTTAAGTATAATGGTTTAAAATAACCAAAGATAACCTATGATGAAGTTAAAAATTTAGAATAGTCTAAAGTAAAACAACCTAAATTAGACTATCCTAAAATAACCTAAAATAACCTGGGGTAAAATACCCTAAAATACCCAAGAATAACAATAGATAAAATAGCCAAAAATAACAGAATGCAAAATAGCCAAAAGTAGTTTAAGATCTAATAGTTTATGATAACCAATAAACCTTAAGGTAGAATATCCAAAAGTGGCTTAGTGTATAATGGCCTAAAATAACCAAAGATAAAATGGGTCTAAATAACCAAAAAAACTAAAATAGCCCAAGGTGGAATAGCCAAGAATAGCCTAAAATAAAAGAGTGAAAAACCTTTAAGGTGTACCACTCATAGCAAAAATGACCTAGTCTTTAATGATACCCCCCCTAGATTTTCATTCCCATCAATATTAATGAATAAAATAATATCAAATATTTTCTAAGTACCATATTTTAGACCACTACAATTCTTTTGGATACTTCATATTAACGTTATAAGGTGAAAAGCCATTCACTCATGTTTTCTTTTGAGGTATTGGAAAAAAAATGCTACTTAGCCATTTTCATTTGTCATTTTCATTTTACATGTTCAACATACCATTACATGGGACAAAAAATATATATATGCAAGTATCCAAGTTTTTTTTTTTCCCCCAATTTTGTTCATTGTAGCTGAAATGGCAATCATCCACAACAATATTTAACCAAATTTGATTATAAAAGGGTATGAAAGTAAAAAAAATCCATTTATATTTTTGGTTACTAATTGGATCATTTTATAAAAATCTAATGATTTTATTTTATATTCTCAAAATATGGCAAATGTGGGTCATTGTATTCATAAAAGTCCTTTTGATAGGTTAAGTCAAAAATTTCAAGTCAAACAATGTCAAATTTTACCAAAGAAAAAAATCACTGATAATTAAAAGCTTTTTTTTTAATTATTGAAAATTTGACATTTCTTGTGACATTTGGTTTCTATAAAATCTAAAAGGTAGTTTTTTTTTCATGTATATAGTATATATTTAGTAATGTATGAAAGGTTGAACAAGAGAAATTCTAGGTTTTTTTTAATAAACACCACCTCCCATGAACTTTGTGGAAGATTATGGCCAAGTTTTTTTTTTCTACTTTTGTGATGTAGCCATGTTGTCGATCATCCATAAGAAGAATTAACCAAATTTGGCTATAAGTTAAAGAGGAAGTAAAAAAAATTCAAGACTAATATATTTTGGTGAATTGCTAAGGTCAAAATATGGAGATTTCAAAAAAAAATCCTCGAAATTCAGCAACCTTGTCACATCTTTTTCACCAAAAAACCTTTGCATGAGTCACAAGTTATATTTCTTTTTTTGTTGCCAATTGGCAAAACTTTCACCCAAAAAAACATAGATGATAGTTTTGTAAGTTAACCCAATCATGTTTATTTATGAATGATATCAACTTAGTTAATGAATATATTAAATATTCTTATAATTAGTTACCTAATTATTGCATATTAGTTTTTTGTGTGATTGTCTATGCAATTCCTCACATTATTGTTGTCTACAATGTTCTTTCAAAATAGAGGTATAATAGTGGAAAGCCCTAAGTTTCCATTCTTCATCACTTTCATTTTTATTGCACATGTTGGTCACATGACCCTCAACACATATTTAATTAATTTTGGACTTTGAAAAAGTTCAAAACTAACCATAAATTTTTTGGAAAGGTTTGTTACGGAGTGAAAAAGAATTGAATTAGAACCTAGTGGCCACTTAATCAATCACAAGCGTTTTATGAAGTGAGAAAGAGTTGAATTAAAACCTAATGGCCATGTGATGGATCACAATCCTTTTATAGAGTGAGAAAGAGTTGAATTAGAACCTAATGGCCATGTGATGGATCATAATCGTTTTATAGAGTGAGAAAAAGTTGAATTAAAATTTGGTGGCCACCTGATGGATCACAATTTTTTTAAGAAGTGAAAAATAGTTGAAAGAATTTTTATTAAAAAAATGTAGATATAAAACATTGAAAACTTAATAGGCCAAAAGTCAATGATCCAAATAAACAAAAGACATATACATACATCGAGTTTCTATAATGTGTTTGTGTCATTTGAATAAAAAACTAAGAAAGTTGAATTTGCAAGTTTGTAAATTCTAAATATTTCACATATTATTAACATACTTTTAAAACATTCATAATTGTAGAATAGTTAAATATGCAATTACATCAATATTGTTTTGAAACAAAGAATCCCATTAGACAACATCACTTTCTACCTTTCATAGTTAGAAACATCTTCACATGGTTTACAAATACTAAGTCAAATTGGGTACAAACAAAACTCAATGATTGAATCTTATAACAATAAATAATTTTAAAAAAAAACTATAAAGACATGATGTCAAATCAATTTCAAGGTGATAAGGTTCAAAGTGCATACCTAAGGGAATAGAATAATTCTAACATCCACATTATCACTTTTCATTTGTTACATGAACCAATAATTTGGTGAATAGGAACTCAAATGTAGCTTTTAATATTTTACAATGATTTTATAATGGATATTAATTAGACTAATGGTAATCCAATCAACATTAACCACAAAGGAAATGCAAGGTCCAACCACTTGACCTTAATTAATTTTGACAACTTTTGTCCTCTAAAGGATTCAATGGAAAGACTATTACAATGGGAATGTCTAGAGGCCTTGTTTGACTCATTGTCAATGAACAATGTTTGAATTTTTTTTTCCCACATGGAGGTTCTTGACAAGCAAAATACATAGATCTCAAATATTTAAGGTAATAATGTGTTTTTATGTTGAGTTGACATGATGTCATGGAGAATTGTTCACATCTTCAAGTGAAAAAACATTGATCAACAAATATTTGTGGCATTAACATAGAAAGAAGTTCCATAACATCCTCTAGCAACATACAAGACCAAATTGCAATAGAATCATTTTTAATGCTTGAAAAAAAAAATGTTGCATTTTAACTTTTGCTTCCACTTTGTTGATGTCAATATTTCTCCCCCTCACACACTTATGCCCTTGCAAAATAACATTTTGTGGAAAGTAACACATATACCATTCACATTGAGAACAATTTTGTGGGGGTAGAATGAAGTGAATGAAAATGCTCTAGTGGACATGTTGTTGATGCAAATGGACACAAAGGAACAACTTATCAAAACTAGGAGATATTAGCATAAACCAATTCCCATTAGATAGAAAGACCATGGGACCTTATATTGAATATTGGGAAGGTATTTTAGAGGGCTTCTTGAAACCACTTTTAAAGCAAAATCCCATCTTGTTGGAGGGTATTTGGCCACCTAGCAATTGGAAGGCTAATTATGTGCGATTTTCTTTTCCAACTCCACCTATCTTTGAAGATCAAGAAGATCCAATTATCTATTTGTATTGTGGGCCTAAAAACATGAAGCCATCCTTGAATATGACAAATGACACTCCATGTAGAGATTTACATAGAGGAAATTTTATTTTTGCTTGTCCATGTGATTTTGAAGTGAACTTTGTATGGATGGGAAAAGTGCACAATGATGTTGTCAAGGATGGGAATGATGAACATCATAATTTCATTCTCATTTTTTGCTAGGAAAAATACAACCATGAACAACACCATAACAATTAGTGATGTGCATGGTAATCAAATTAAACTAGAACAAACATTGATGTGATGAATGAAATCAACCATATAAAATACATTAAGTTTTGATCATCATGACAATTAGAATAATTTATTGCTTGATTAATTTCCTAGTCTTATGGAATCTAGTGACTAAACTTCCAATTACAAGTCTTCCTAATGATTGTTGTTGGTGATTTTAGTGGATTCTGGTGGCCACCAAATATTAGACTTGTATTATATGGTGATGACTTTAATTATCAATTTTTTCATGTAATTAAAATTAATAAGTGAGCTAGATGTTTCAATATCTTTGAATAAAATTTTGTAATATTAGTAGATTTTGGTGGCCACCAAATACTAGATGTGTAACATGGGCACGACTTCAATTACCAATTTTCTTTTATAACTAAGATTATTAAATAAGTTAGATGTATCAATATCTTTGATTTAAATTTATAATAAGTAGACTACTAGCATTTCATGGCCACTAGATAGTAAGTCTCTTGTAAATTTACCACAATATTAATTTTCAAAAATAAATAACTTTAGTAAGTTACTAGAGGTGTCAAAGTCTTTGAATTAAAGATTTAAAACAATATAATTTGAGCAACATTCAATACCTTGGATTTTGAGACTTGAAAATATATTAATTTGTAGTCTATTACTGAAAAAAATAATAATAATGAGGATTGCTTGAAATTAAAAAAATGAGAACCATGTATAATTGTATTTTTGTCACTTATTACTTTGCATGTTTGACTCTACTTCAAAATGTAAATTATCTATGCTATTATGTGCATGAGTTGTGTAGAAGAACAATGATAATTTTGTTCAAATTTTGTTGATCAACATCCATTTTGGGAATAAGTAACCTCACAAGTATGGAAAAAAAAACCGCAATTTTGTCTAAAAATCTTAAAGTATGTGGTGACCATCTAACAAGTTAAGTCCAAAAGGGTTTGACTAACTCAAAATCTGTGTAGGCTTTTTGTCTAAAAGGGTTGTTCTAATGCTAAAAATAACGTCTAATGTTTTACAAAATCAAGGGCACATTACCATTGAGGTGAAAGAGCTTGACCCAACACTTTAGTCATTGGCTTTTGACATAAAAAAGAATGTTTCTTGACCAAGGTTAAGTACCTGATGCTGATATTGAGCTTGTTGAAGGCGAAGTATTTAGTTGGGTTTTGCAAGTCTACTTTAAAAAATCCTCTCCTATTTCACTAAGTGTCCATGGCTTGGATAGCTTATAATGCATAAACAGATGTCGATGAATGACTTCATATACAAAACATATGGTCAACAATATGATGGCAGTGCAAATTGTGTGAAGATTGGTTCTTTTGTGTAGCTATTAAGTAGAATCAGGAAGTCCTTAAAGATGAAAGCCAGTAGTAGAACAATAGAATAATGAGAGTTTCAAACTGGAACAAAACAATTAAAAAGAGCAGATTATCATGGGGCTTTCAAAGACAACAGAAACATACCCACAAAGGAAATTGTTACCAAGGAAAGTTGCAACTTGCAATATGGATCCTGGATAAAAAATTGGGTGCAAACATTTTGCATGGCCTTTGCTTTCAAGTTAGGTCTGCAACTGAAGTTTACAGCATTTCTGCCCCAATGCTCTAGTCAACAGGATGCTAAATGATCATTGCCAGAAGGGGGAAATGACCATTGGTGTGATTTTTCCTTAGAGAGGAACTCTATACCTTGGAAGTATGTATTAAGGTGAAACCCGGTGTTGGCCACTTCAAAGTATCAGGCAGGTTCTCTGACAGGTTCTTGGTCAGGTTTTGAGGTTCTAGGTATCAAGGATGCTCTTTGATAGGTTCTTGGTCAGGTTCTCAGGTTAATAATTTTACTGAAATTGGATTTTGGATCCAAACTGTGCAATTCACCTCTTGCTAAAACTGAAATTAAAATCCAAACTTGAATCAGGGTGCTGTCCCTTTTTAGACAGGTCCAAATTCTCTAACTATATAAGATTAAGTTCTTTAAAAGGGCAACAATCAAACTCTGATTGAAGCCCGAGTGATATAAGAATGAGAAAACAACCAGGAACCAACAAAACTAAGAGACAAATGCCCGGGACATACCATGGTTATTTAGACATTTTTGCAGATAGCTCACGAACTAGCTTGGCAGCAACCATGGCTGTCATTCCATCTACAGTGTCTCGTTGGGGGTTGAACTCCACAACATCACCGCCCACAATGTCACCCCTAAGATTTTGAAGGATGTTCATCACATCTCGAAATGAAAGGCCACCAGGTTCTATGTGGGACACTCCAGGAGCAAATGCTGGATCAAGGCAATCCACATCTATTGAAACATAGACCCCTTTAACTCCATGCCCAAGCTCCTACAAGCAAGAGACAGACAGTGATGAGCTTATGGAACCTGCTATCAAAAAGAATCCTTGGGAATTCCCCTTACAAAAGAAATTCACAGATAGAAAAATGTTGTCAGGTGGATTTTGGAAGCAGAATGCAGATATTTTTGTTGGGTTCTGGAGCTTTACTGATGCACATGCAAAAGTAAAATGAAAAAGTTCTGCACAAAGTATGAGATGGACGAACCAGGTTCTCGAGATGCTCACGATCACGGCTGAATGTTCGCATCTCATACTGCTCAACGCCAAACTTCTTGCCTTGCTCTCGGCCTTCCTTGTTTATTGACCTCAGCCCAACCTTCATAAACCGCAAGCAAGCTGAAATGTCAAGTCATAATAATGAATCCCAATATTCCTTCTCCTACACCTTGTCTTTGAAACACACCAAACCTTCAAAGCCAAGATGGTGCAGGTGCAGCAACACACACCTGAACAAGGCGCCTCGCATAGCCACCCTCCATGATGCGTGCAAAAGGGGATGCATGTGAATAGTAGTTCCCTTCAAAGGCATGATAGATATCTGGGTGTGCATCTAGGTGAAGAATGTCAAGTGGCCCCCCCAGATACTCTGAAACAGCCTGAACTACTGGGTAGGAAATTGAGTGGTCCCCTCCTAAAACAAGTGGTCGCAGAGGTGACTGATGTAACCAGATCATGTGCAGGAACACCAATGGTGGACATTCAACAAGACAGAATGGTCAGAAATCTGGATGAGACAAAGCCAACAATAAAGAACAGAAGTGAAATGGAGCAGATAACACCACTAATACACCCAGCAATCACAATCTAAACATTGGACATCAAGTTCATCTGAGCAATTCCATCCATTTGCAATGCCCTCGTTTGCTGCTCAAATTTCTCTGGTGTGTGAGAGTCGGGAGAAAAAGCTGCTCATCTAGGTGTGCAATTCACAGACCACCATTTACAGACATCTGAACAAGATTATGGACATGGACTACATGTTAGCACCAGACCTCATCCATTATGAGCTTAACAGATTTTGTGATAGTGTGCATCAGATGCTCATCATCCAAGCCACAGTCACGCATCTCTTGGATGGGCACATCGCCTACATCTGTCAGTATTCGCACATCCTGGAGGTCCTTGCCTGCAAACCCCCCCCACCCCCAAGTCACCTTGAGTACTGTTTTTGACTGATCAAACTGCAAACTTTTGGACTGAAGATAAGCCTGCCTGTCTTGAGGCAGAGGTGACATGCCCGGAGAACAAGGACAAGGAACCTGTATGGCAGAAGGCACTTAATCACACCTGTTTCCGTGGTAGAATTGGTACTCCCACACCAAATTGCCTCCCGGATACGGGGTGGGGAGAATGCAGGTCCTTGCAGAAATGATGAGTTGTGACCGAGTGGCACCCCCAGAAGACATGAGGTGGCTATTGCTCCACCCTTGGACCGAACATGCTCACCCTGCAAACCCATTTCACATGCTTGAGCATGAAATCTTGTGACAGTAGCGATATCCTGAGGGCATCTTGATTTTTTATGTTCAGGGCAGCAGAAAAAAAAACTGGCAGCTTGAGAGATGCAGATAGAAGATTTCCTTTGGAAAAATCTTTGCCTTGCCACGGGCTCTGAATGCAACCAGTATGCTAAACCAAAAACGCCAATTAGCATACTGGTTGTCTCAGTGTCCATGCAAGGAGTTCCTTGTGGGTTTTGTACAAGAGAAACTGTCGAGATTATTCCAATTCTGCTCTTGATATGTACTATTCCACATATGCTGGAAGTGCACAATCTTCTTCCCACTGTCGGAAAACAAAACTGAAGAAGGAACAGAAAGAAAGGATTCATGTCACAATCATGCACTTGATGCTATGTCACAATCTTTGCAAATTGTGATTGAAAGAATGGGTATTCGATTCTTTCTGATCTTCAAACACCATCATCTTTACAGCACAAGATAGGAAGTAAACCAATCACACCTTTAGGCGGGCTCGTTCTCGAATAAGTGTGAGAGATGCTTCTACTACCCTCTTCTGGCCCTCCTCCACCGATGTTGATGCTGTTGGTGTTGTTGTTCCCGCATAGCTCCGTGCTTGGCACCCTGCTTGGTACCATAGTCTCCCCACAGCTTTCTTCATCCCTTCCCAATTGCTGCCAACTCCCACGCTCTGACACTACTGCTTCTAGGAGATTCATCACTTCATACACAAACATTAGGGTTAGGGTTAGGGTTAGGGTTTTCTTCTTTCCTCAGTTTTCCCCCCTCCTCATCGCGCCCAAGGCTTCATTTTCCTCCTCGCAGCAGCAACAACACTTGCTTTCTGTACACAAAGCCCATTCTTGCTTGCCAGCCATCGTAGTTCCGGATCAGGGCATTTACTATCCGACGTTATGAGATCATAGAAAGGGATCTGCGGATTTGCTCCTATATCGCTGCTCTTTCCAAGAATCCCGGCCGAGCTTTTCCCCCTGGCCAAGGAACGAGGGTTTGTTTTTGGGGACGACGATGGACATGAGCGAGATTGCCGAAGAAGCGCCGCCT
>Ga0209208_10002487_pt1 | contig 26441 bp, 19 predicted proteins | sample S1TSphfallax_3_FD_187694 | JGI IMG/M metagenome (GOLD analysis project Ga0209208, IMG submission 187694) | Host-associated microbial communities from peat moss isolated from Minnesota, USA - S1T2_Fd - Sphagnum fallax MG (SPAdes) (version 2) | ecosystem: Host-associated > Plants > Peat moss >...
AAAGAAAATATGAAAACCCCCTAATCGAAATTCATTATGTTGGTCATTTATTATATAAATGACAATGCAAAAGTTGATAACAAAGTTTTTCAAGTAATGAAATGTCACATATGTTAGTTTAATATGATAATTGTTGCAAATTCCAAACCACAATTGAGAAAAGGAATTATTCATACTTTAAAACCATGGAATAACAACTTTTAAATACATGTAAATTTAAATCATGTTGTGCCTACAATGAAATTTGAGAAGGAAATGAATAGTTTTGTCAAAGAAGATTTTTTTAAACTAACCAACTAAAAGAAGACCTAACATATTTGAAACTTCAATTTGAAACTTTTTTGGTTCCACAATCCCTTTCAAAAACAATGAACCTCAACAAAAAAAGAGTTTTTGGAAGATTTGACATTGTTAATTATCAAAAACTACCTTCCAATGTTGTTTGTTGAAAGCATATGGCTAAAATGAGTTGTAGTGTATTTATGTCCAAGATTGTTGTTTCCATACATTAAATAGTTTTCATAAGAAATCTTGCCTAAATTGGTGGAAAAATATGTTTTGGCATTGTTGGGAAGATTGTATTTTTACAATATTTAGTTTCATTATGTGGATGCCTCATGGAGCACACAATGTTTTTGCTCTACTCATTATTTTTTTAGGAAATGATTGGAAAGTAAAAAATTACTATTGGATTGTTTAAGTCATTAAATACTACATGGCAAGCATTGGCAAGAAATTTGACTAAGCTATTGAATCAATATGGCTTGAGGAAACAAATAATTGTTTGTGTTAAATATGAAGGTTCAAACTTAAATGGCATGACCAATGCTTTTAAATTTGTTATGTGTTGTGAAACTTCAAACTTGCAAGAAAGTTTTAAAGGCTTTTGCTTTGGCCATGATTTCTTAAAAACTTGTCAATATGTGACACCAAAGAAAAAAATGTGCAATTTTTTTATAGTGTCCACTAATTTTGCCCATTTAGATTTGTAGAAATTTATAACTTGGCCAATTATTTTTGGAAAGGGTAGACAACAATGGAGCAAAACTTGTATTGTTTCTAGTCTTCACCCAAGGAAACTAAACACTCTAGTGAAAACAAGGTAACTTATTCAATTTTTTTTTTATTTTAATTTTTTTGTTTGTTTGTTTGATTGATTTCTTTTATTCTTAGAATGTTAACATGATGCATGGTGGTTTGTGAGCAAAGTGATAATATTCCAAAAAGCCTTGCAATATCATGAAGTAAACATCTATTATTAGAACAAGTTGATTGTTGTAAGGACAAGTGTTTATGTCCTACCTCCTCTTACTTACATGTTGACAAATAGTTGTTGACATTCTTCCCTTGTAGTTGGTGCATGTTCATTGAACCAATCTCATGGACATTGGCTTTTAAATGATGCACTTCATTTTGTAATAACAATGAAAACAAAACTAATGGAAATTTTGGAAAATCCCCTAGCTTTGACAACATAATTGATGAAGATTCTAGGATGGTTGATAAACCCTAAACCCTAAACCTTATTGGCTTCAAATATCAAAAAAGAAGTTTGTGTTGTTCTTCATCCATTTCTCTCTTTTTTTATAATAAATATGAAAAATGAAAATCACATAACATGTTGTCCCTAATGTTAGATCCAAACTTCAAGGACCTTAGGTTAGTTTCCTATACTTTTCAAATGCCCTCAACATTCACATCCCATAGGAGAATATGAAATTGCATAACAAAACATTGATTTTGTTATGCATAAATAAACATTGATAAACATTTGTGTTAACAAATAGGAGATCTACTCAAGTGCAAACATAAAACTTTATTGAAAGGAAACAACACAAACCATAACATCAAGAACTCCTCAAGGTTCTTGTCACATGAAATACACAAACTTGTGCAATGAAGAAAAGAGAGACAAGCCATCAACACCAAGGTATTTAACTACAAGACCAAACCACAAATAACCAAACTAATATAAGTAAAAAAAGTAATTCAACCTTGTGTAATTACTTTCCTACTTTAGTAACTAATGAAACCTAACTAGTTGAGCTTGAATTCTCAACAATTTGATTGCAATGTCCATTTATGATTTTTTATTTTTTTTAAAAATAAGCCATCATTAAATTTTATTTAAAATTTTGTGATAATTTTCATTGGAACATCATAATTTTAAATCAAAATATTTGGTTGTGGATAACCACCTTTGAAAATTAATGGTTTTCATATTTGCGAAAACCATTTTCATGAAAACCAAATTGAAAGCCTAGACAATCTTCTAAAATGGAAAACAAAATCAAAGTAATTAGGTCAATTCTTAAATTATGTTTCCTAAGAAAAAAAATGAAAACTACCCAACATTAGTTCAAACCCATATTTTAAGGCGTGTAACTTGAGATATCTAGTTCACTAAGTATTAGGCCTTTTTTTTAATTATTTTTTGATACCCAAGTAGGTTATATGAATAACCCCTATTTTGGTTCTTAAGGGTCTAGGAGGAGGGAGTTTTAAATAATGTATATTTTTTGTGCAATATTTTGCCAAAACGTTAAAGAAAAAAAGCTACAACCTGCAAATATGTTAAAAAAATGTGAAAATGTGGGTGTAATTGCCAAATCCATTTGAGCTACATACATGTGGTCACAATTAACGTTCCATCTTAGATATTTTGGATGGAAGAGCTTCCTTTTCTCCAAACAACAAGGGGGGTTCACATTGAAATTTGGGGGAACTAATACCAACAAATACATTCATGGGTCAAGATTAATTATTAGGTAGTTATATGGGAACAAATAGACTTGTATTCAAGGATGTTGTAAAAAGTATTGGGTAGTGGTTCTCCATCCTAAATATTATTCACCTAGGAAATAATGTCAACACATATTTTGCACTAGTTTTTTTGGTGGGTACCTCTTGAATTTACCTTTCAAAAATTGATAATAATAACCTTGGGTTATTTTGAAATATCTATGTTTGTCAAATGTGGAGTCAACAAGTGACCAAGAAGTCACCTATTCCTCCATCAAAATTACATAAAAAACTACTTCCACATATTAAAGAGTCATCATGTTGTCAATTTGGCACATTTTATAGTTTATAAAAAAAAAAACCATTGTCTAGAAGTTTAAGGGGTTAGTCAAACATCTTTGAAATGTGATCATGTATTTTTGTTCTAGATATTAGAGCTTTGTATGAACCTTGCATGTTTGTTTTTGACATACGGAAACTTTGAAAATTTACAAATATTTTAAAATCTTAAAATGAAGTTTGAAAACCATCTAAATATAACCAACTAATTTAAATGAGTTAAAAACCAATTGGGCATGAAAAAAAACTTTGTGAAGAGCTAGGCAAGGTATTAATTTTTTTTATAAAAGGTGAAAATTGTCTCAATTTTTAAATTAATTTTTTTTGAGAAATCAAAACAATTGGTTATGAAAAAAAAAATGAATAACCACCCAAGATTAATTTGTACCTTCTACTTTCATATAATGAATGAATTTGAACTCAAGTAGGTCATCTGGTGGCAATGATCCCCAACATTAATTAACATTAAATGGAAATTATCATAAGTGGGTTGTATCATTTTTACAAAAGTGTTGTTACAAGTGGTGACCGAAGAAGTGCTTGGGTCTAGATGTGGTTAATTCAATTATTTTTATTTTGAAAAATGGCTATAAATTATTTATATATATATATATATTAACATTCACTAAGTTTCAAATTTTCACACACAAAAAAAATTGCATTAGTCATGATGGGAACGAAAACAACATTAACAAGCTTCAAAGTTTTTCAAACAATTTCTATAGATAATTGAACACAAATAATTAAAACAACTTTAAAATATCCCAATTGTTTGGACATTTGGTGTTCATAATAGCTGACCATATAAGGTGGAACATCATAAATATGCATCAATAGTATTCTTCCATGATACAAGTCTTAAAATTAAAATATTTGTTATTGCTTAAAAGCTCTTAGACCTACTAAGAGCTAGTTACATTTAATAGCATGCAATAAAATATGAAAAAGATTTAATACTAAAATACTCAAAGAATTATTAGTGCCCTAGGAACTTTGCACTGAGGAATAGGTGATGTTGTGATATATGTTCATCACTTGGTGTAAGAAGTCTAAAATATGGGAAATCTATATAGTCGTGTGTAGGGTTATACATATTCATGAACACACAATTTTGAAGGCTTTTAAGCAGATTTACTAACAAGGTAGAATTTCAATCTTTGATTTTCTTTTAATATGTTCAAACTTGTTGCATCCATGATATACTTGTCTTGTAGTGACCATATGAAACAAATTTTGTATTACAATTCATTTATGTCATAAACAATGATGTTAAGTTATGAAACTATAAGTAGTTTTTGGTTTATCCTACTTGGGCTCCATGCTACTTACACACTACCAATGAGGATCAATTGATCAATTTGTGGAAAAATTTGAATTAATTTCATGGAAATTAAATTTTATTCAAATGAAATTAATTAATAACATTGCAAGAAACTTGAATTGAATTGAATTCAAGTACATTGAATAAATTTTGAATTTAATTTAATTATTAAAATTCATTTAAGATTCAATGAAATTGCATTCAAATTCAATTGAAAAGAAATGGGATGGAAATTGGTGGAGAAGGCATTGAAAATTTACATATGAACATGGTGTTGAAGAAAAATAATTCAAAAGACACATTTCCATGCCTCTTTACTTGGGAATGGGTTGAACAAATTCCAATTTTGAATTGTCCAAGTGATGACTTATGGAGCTTAAAGTTGTCTTACCCAAACCAACATCAATTCATTGGAATTTATATGAATAAAAAATCATATATATTTATGTTGCAAAATGGTGCAATACCAAAACAACATTGAGTTTGAATTGCCCTAGGAGACTTAGCAATTGTTCTCAACTTCCATTATATTGGAATGTTATAGACTTCATGTTTGCATAAATATCGCATGAATCATATAATTTTCATGATAAGTGATCATAACTTCACCAAAGCAATATCATACATTATATGGGAGCAAGACTTGTACCATGATTGTTTGAAACCAAATATATATATATATATATATATATTCATGCATGTTTGTCACACCATGTAATCCATAGTCGAAGAGTCTTAGCATTGAGTCAACACCCCAAGTGGTTCAAAGGACTCAATAGGCACATTCCAAGTGGTTGTGGGTTCAATTCAACATGCACCACAATTGTTACTAAACTCACAAAAACAACAAGATCCATAGTAATATTTTTATAGTAAGTCTCAAAAAGTCACAACCATCTTCATAATACCAAGAATATGATCAATTACAAACATATCCACTAGCTATGAAACAAATTTAAATAATAATAATAACATTTAAATGGATGCCAATGGTTTTTCTTCCAAGGTCCATTAGGAAACTACTAAACACAATGGTTTGGTAGTGGCAAACATTGGGGATGATTCAATGGAGGTGGATGCAATTCACTCAAATCAATTTGACTGGAATTGTTATAATGGAATAGGAGATGATTTGTTATAATGCAACTCTTATTATGCAATCATGTTGTACATGTGACAAATTCACAAGTGCATGAAATGTTGCCTTGTGGTATATCTATATTTGGTATCATAAGGTTTAGTTGACAAGTAGCACATTTTATTTAGCAACTTGACATATCTAACCCACATCATGCCATTAGTACCCAACACATCATAGATATAAAAAAGATTAGTTTCAAACATGAAATGCGTTGGAGATTTTTGAGCAAATATGTTGTCGAAAAAACTTGTTTTCCTATCTACTAATGAGTGGAGACAAATTCATCGCTAAGCTTCCAAATTTTACTTGCCATAATTGGGTCTTTTGCCAATTTGCTGATGTGAGGGTCTTCATTGCAATTTGTGAAATATTTTCCTGTAACGTTGTTCAGCAAAGGGCTTGTGGCCACATAACATGTGGTTGCTGCACCCTATGAAATATCCACATTATTGGATAATGTAATAATCCCACTTATGGGTTGTGAATAATTAATATCTTTTTAAAAGCCCTATTTATCTTTTTAAAAAGAAAATGTAAACAATTGGGAGGTTAAAATACTACAAGGTAATGAAAGAAATGACCAAAAAAATGTGGCAAAAAAATTGCAAAGCAAATGAAAATTTTAAAGTGGCAAAAAAGGTTAGGGAATTGCACCTGAGTAATTGTTTTCCAAAATGGACCAAAAAATATAATCACCAAAACTATTTCAAATACAACAAAAAATCATCATTAGATATTTCCCATCATCATGCTCATCTTAAAACGTAGTACATGTGTAGACACGCGCGCACACACATATGTGAATATTCGATTATTAATTATTGGACATTTTTCAAAGTTGGTTCTTTAAATCATTATTAACTTCCTAAATTGTTCTAAGTGCTACAAATGCAATTTGTATTCTTTCCAAATAAAGATAAGTTCAATTAATGTTTTATTTTTAATTTGGCTAATGCAAAATTTGGAAAAATTGTGTCCATATTTATGGTTATGCAAGCTTATGCAACAAATAACCTTAACTGAATTTTCACCAAATAAGAAGGGAAGCTTACATTTCATCAACAAATCCATGGATTCATTGAACATTTTGGTACGAATGGCTCCAGGGTCAAGAGCATTTGCAGTTACATTTGACCCGTTCTCCTAAAACAACATCCGTCCACAAATTTTGCATATTTAACAACTCGTGTAACTCACCCACAAATTCAAAAATGTTGCTTACCAACTTTTTTCGTTTCATATTATAACCAAGTTGCATTTGAAATAATGAGCATTGCAACATGAAATCAAAGGGAGATCAATTTTGAAAATGAAGGGGAAGGAAATAAGGTATGAAAAAAAATTCCCAAATTATTATGCAAAAAGAAACAATCTTTGCTTTAATCAATTTCAATGCTCATTCAAGATCCACTAACAAGGGTGTGAACTAAAAGAAAAAGACATTTGACATGTGATGGTCTAATAGACGTACACTTCATGAAAGTGGGATAGAACAAGAGGAAGAAGGCATTGAAGAGTTTCATACAAAATTAAATAATTAACTTACTTGGAGATGACGACTGAGCTCCTTAACATAAAGAATGTTAGCTAGTTTGGATTGTGCATACCTAACATGATGAACGTGTCTACACCCCAAGCCCAATAAGAAAAGTCAACACTTAGAGAACACAACCCTGTCCTTTTTCAATTTTAGCTAAGCTTAAATTTCTTCCCATCAATCTTGTGGGTCATGCTTGAAACATTTACAACGAAATTTGTTTAAGAACATCTTTCAAGTCACATTTTTGTTTGAAAGTTTTGCACATTACTCAAATTATGCATCTTTCACCACCCCAAAACATACTTGATTTCTTTCTTATCTTCAAATCTCCCAAGAGAATCTATGAAAAATTTCATGAAATGATGGTTTGGTTTTTTTTTCTTGCTAACCTCGTTTTTTCATTTAGCTTGTCAAAATTTATTCCTTCCTTCGGGGCCCAAAAGTGAGCATAAGATGAAACAATCACAATGCGTCCCTCCTTGTTGGTCTCCTTGGCAGTTATTTTCATTTTGTCAAGTAAAAGATTGGTAAGCAAAAATGGACCTACAAAATAAGGCAATAGAATGTGTGTATTTATCTTGTTAGGTTGGGTTTCATGGGCATTTGGCATGACCTTCAATAGTTGGTTTCAAAGATGGATAAACAACAAATGTAAATGAAATGTTTCTACAAAACCAAAACAAAACCAACAAGTGGTAATGGCTTGAAGGAAACTAACCAATGTGGTTTGTGGCAAAAATCTTTTCCATGCCATTTTCAGATAACTCAAACTTCCTCACATATACACCTGCATTGTTTCTAAAAAACAATCCACAAAAACATTATCCTTCTAATGTTGGAAAATGAAGCATTTTGAATTTTTTAAAAAAATGGCTATGTAATGAAGGAACTACTACCATTTGAAAGACTACATTTAAGAAGAATAATCTCTTAGCAATTCAATAATTTTGTTAGATCAAGTAGACACAATTTTTTTTTAAATGTCATTTAAAAAATAACTAAAATTATTGCAGGCATTTTGTAAATACATACATGAGTATGTTTAGAGGTAGATTTCGTGCATTGAAATCTTCCACAAATTTGCGGATAGATGCTAAGGAAGACAAGTCCAATGGCATGACATCTACGATTGCATTTGGTGTTTCTTCCAAAAACTTGTGCTTCATTTCTTCTCCAAGTTTCGTGTTACGAACTGCCATAATCACATGTGCTCCTTTCTTTGCAAATACCCTTGCTGTTTCTTTGCCTATACCACTTGTTGCTCCTACCATTTTTGTATTTGTCACATACAGAGATTAGTTTTTTTGCAAATGTGTAACAAATGTCAAAAACATAAAATTCAACACAACACAAAAACAAATATTCTCGATGAGATAAATAAGTTTTTGAATTCATATTAGCTAACAAGAATGAATGTGGCCATAACCTTAACATATTAATATTGGAAGGTGTAATTTTACACATGTGTGCACAATTCCTAACTATTGGAGTTTGTAGTTAATGATGTTGCAACAATTCATAATGAAACTTTAATGTATTATGTACATTAGAAAGCTTGGGTTTACATGAAAAGAAGACTACAAAAAAAATAAAATTTGTAATAATAATAAGGCATTGCAAGGTGATTAAGAGGGCAAAGAAACGAAAGCACCAGTGATAATCACAGTCTTGGAATGTAGTTCCACATTTTCAATCACATCTTCTGCAGTTGATTTGGATCCAAAGCCACTAGGACCAGGTGTCCCTAATACGTGACCCAATACTTGCCCCATTGATTTTTGCCTTTCCTCTTCCTACTATTCCTCCCTTTTTTTGCACCCATGTATAAAGAATAAACCCATGCATGCACCATCAAGTTCTATTGTTAATCAATGGGAATCATGTTATGTTTTCTTTTGAAATACTTGCTAATACAATCAACATAACTTTGTTTTTTTTATGACAAATGCCTACCTAGATTCAATGTTCATTTTCCCACGAAAAGTTTTGCTTTCAATTTTTCAATTCTAGTCAAGTTCAAAGTGTTTGAAGTTGTGCACTTTAAAGCTTGTATCCAAACACAATTCCACATTTTATTTTACAATGTAAGCAAAAAAGTTGATGCTCTTTCCAAACCAAGCAAATTAAAAAAATTCGCTTGAATCTAGAGCTCTATCAAGTGTTGAAAGCAAGTGCAAGGTCTTCTTCAAACTAAACAAAACTCAAATTCTTTTTCGAATTCAAAACATATTCAAGTGCTAAAAACAAGTTCAAATTTGTTTTCAAATCAAGGAAAGATCACATGTTCCTCCTCAAATTGGACAAAGGACAAAGTTCAAGTTCATCTTCACATCAAATGAAACTCAAGATCTTCAAATCAAATGAAACTCAAGATCTTCAAATCAAACAGAGTTCAAGTGTTGAGAAAAAGCTCAAATTCTTCAAATCAAACAAAGCTCATGCAATTTGAAGTTGTTATTGTCAAGGAGATTGCAAGTATACAAATATGTAATAGCAATTTGGAATATTTTAGGGCAAGGATTGAACATAAAGAGAAGAATCTAGAATTTCTAGATCTTCTTTGTTCCATTCGAAAACATATATTCCCCCCTCTTTAGCTTCCCACACCAAATTAAAAAAACAAAGGAATAATTTTTTTATAAAATTAATCTCCAAAATTCTACACCCAAAAAAAACAAAACAAAACAAAACTTCATGAACCATGGGTTTTATAAATTTTTGTAAAACCCATTTTCAAAATTCAAAACCCACCAAAAAAACAAAACAAATCTTCACTAAAGTGCTTACAACAATACCTCTATTGTTACATCTCAAAAATCTTCATACCTAAACATAACAAATCATGTGGTTGAACAAAACTCCGAAAATTCCATAATCATCAAATCCCAAATTTAGTACTTCATTGCTTTTGATAGATGTTTGTAAATCTCATTTCCAAAATTAAAAACAAAAAAGAAGCAACCCCCAAAATAACCTTGAGCAATGATCACAACAACCCCCTCCTAACTTAAAAAAATTTCTAATACCAAAGCATCACAATAGAATTTCTCATCACTAGTTTGAACAAAGCTTTGAAAACTCATAATCATCAAATCTCAAATTCAATGAGTTCTGAACACTAGCTCATACCTTATATGTACAACCTTGAAGATAAAATTGAGGATGAATTGTAAAGGAAACTTTTGAAATCTAGAACTAGAAAACTCCACCAAGCTCAACTCAATTTGCAATCTACAAAACTTAGGTATGTATTTGGACATCTTGCTAATGCTTTTAGTTGGATGTAAAGGGCAAGCCTACATAATGTAGTTTTCATTTGGTCCCACATGATGAAGAATTGATTAATGAGGATAAGTATTTGTATTGTTTGGATGTGAGCACGTCATAACCCTTCCAAATTGTGATCCCCTTCCTCCACTTTTGGTATGGCCACAAAGCTTAGCTCAATTTGCACGCCACAAAACTTATGTACTAGGGCATCTTGGAATTAATGCCTTTATTTGCATGTAAAGGGCGAGAGACTATGGAATGTAGTTTTCATTTGCTCCCACACGTTGAGGAATCTTATCATTGCAACAATTATTTTATTTTTGAAAATGTTGAATTGTTTTAAGATTGAATGTTTGAAATTTCAAAATTCAAGGAAATTACAAGAAGAGAAAAAAATACAAAAATTGGTGGAAACACCTAAGTGCTTTTTCTTTGAAGCCAATCCATCCTTGCAAAAGGAGGTATCCAATAATTGACATTATTTTTCTATCCTATAATTTGGTGGAATATTATGTTTCCCTATTTTTGTAAAAAAGAAACAATTAAAAATGTTGTAAAAGGTCTCATTATGTTAAGGGGTCAAAGTCAAGAGAACTACCAAAGAACCTACCTATATTTATTGCCAGAATTTCATAAAATCATTTTTTTCTCCTATCAAAGTGGTTTAATTTTTAAAAAATAAAAATAAATAAAAATATATAATGGCAATCATCCCTGAAAGATGATGATGCCTTCTGGACCCAGAAAAAGGGCATTCATAATTCCAGTGATGAGTATACGAGGGATTTTTTGGAATCCTTTATATTGTTGTCCATGGACCATTTCAAAGACAATTTCAGAAATAACTATCTCATTTTCAAGCCTGATTATTTCCTTTTTTTTCTTAATAACTATTTCTTTTCCTATTAATTTTCTTAATAATTATCTTCCCAATTTTCTTAATAATTACCTCCAATGTATAACTACCTCACTCTTTTTCATTATCACCGACATGAATATGGAAAAAAAACAAATTAACATGTGTCTTTTAATATCCATGTCCATGAAATGTATATTAATTTAAAATTAAATTTGACATTGACATAGACAACGATGATGAGTTATTAAAAACCATCAAGAAGAAAATAGAATAATTGATCATCACTGGGAGTGCACAGCAACACTCAAATAACTATGGCATTGATAGGCAATTAATTGATTTTAAGCACAAAAATGATGCAAATCTACCAAAGCACGAGTAAACATAGACTTTGGTGGAGGGAGGGGAGTAGGGGGCGGGGAGGTGATTTTGGTGGAGTCTGAGTACCAGTGTTTTTCTTTTTGGGAGAAAATTTCGCCATTATTCGACAAAGAAATAGGGAGTTTTTTTTTTTCCAAGTGTAAATTCGACTAATTTTTCTATTTTGTGGGTCAAACTCGCCAAAATTTCGATAGCCAAAAATTTATAAATCTATAAAATTATTTATTATAAAATTTAATAAATAAATAATTTAAATAATAATAATGATAAAATTTATTATTAAAATAAAAAATAAAAAATAAAAACTCTCTGAGACTCAGACCATGGCCAAAGGCAGCACTAAAATGCTCGTGTACACTACTTTTTGGAATCAGGCAGGATTGGCAGAAGAAAACAGTCTGAAAACTGCTTGGAGCCTGGCAAAAGTGCACATGGTGGTTACTGGGGCCCTCCTACAGCGCCAGTAGCGGGGGAAAGGACTATTCTTTCTCAGCGAACAAATTTGACTGTTTCTCATTCATTCACCAACTACAATGAATGATTGATGGGCCCAGGTGGTCAGAGCTAAATATACTCTCCCACTAGGTCTAGACCAACTACAGGTTATAATCACACTCATTTTAGTCATGTTCTTGCTTGTATCATTTTTTTTAATTTCTTAAATTATTATTTTTTGATAATCATCCGGTTTTAAGTAAGAAACACCCCAAAAAAAAAAAAAATTATTATCACACTCAATAGTAGCATAAAACATTTGTAAAGTTTTCTTTTTTTAAGTACATGTGATTATAATGGGAAAGTATAGGACAAATATTAGGATTTTGTAAATTAAGTTCCCTTTGGCAATGTTAGTTTTGCTTTGTGCAAGCTCACGTTGCGCAAATTGACAACAATGAATCTAGTTGAAGAAAAAAAAGAAAGAGACAACTTTCTATTGTACACATGCAAAAGATATGTGAGCTTGCCAAGAAAACCCCCAAAAAAAAATTTATTAAAAATATCTAATTGACAAGAGACTCAAAGAGCTCAATCATAATGTAAATCGTCACATTAAAACAGACAGAAATCACAACCTTCTTCAAGTCTAATAATACATAATGGAATTTAAAATAAACCATGTAAGAAAAGGTTTAAGGCAAATCTATTCTGGTAGGAAGTTGTTAGATTGCCCCCCATCTATCTATTTTGCCCCTTGACACAAGTAAGCATTTTGTTTTCCGACATGGTGGGTGATTTGTTTTTGGTGGGGGGTAACGGCCTCAGAACAGGGGGTTTCCCAAAAGAAGCGCCCCTAGGCAATAATAGGTCTATGTTTATTATGAGGATTTTCTAAAAATGATATTTTGGCTTGTGTTGAAAATTGAGATTAGTTATTATAGAGTTATAATAATAATATCTTGAAGGATTTTGGTTTGTTTTAGAGGGGGGGTTTTTTTTTTTGAAGATTATATTTTTGCATGGTGAAATATTTGAATTTTCATAATTCTTCTTTTGCCTTAAGATACTTTTTTAATGTAAACAGCAAGGCCACAGTGTGACACACCCCTTGTTTCATGAACAGAACAGAAAGTACATGGTACCCTTGCATGTATGTTGTTGTAAGGACCAAACCGCACACATGCCATCCATCTCCCTCATGTAATATCATCATATAGAAATTTGTCAACATAATATTGACCCAAACGGGTACTAAAAGATTGTATCATTGGGTACTACTACTCATCAATCACAATTTCTGATGTGCCCATACAAATTGAGAGTTGTCCTCAAATGGACAAGTGATGGTCGTGTTTTTGTATTCGTCTTTCCTTCAACAAAACTGCAGCACACAATTGGACAACAGCTCCCCTGTTATATCAAAAATATATTGCCTTCTGACATTTTCATATTTCCCTAATTCCTTCTTCACGTTCGTGGTTGCTAGTTGGCTGAACCTCATAACTGACGCTCTGGAATGATATTGTAATGTAGTAGTAGCGGTTTGCTTGATGAGTATGCCCACAGTAGAACATGGCTGAAACTGTTTTCAAAGCTTCCTCCGTGTGACGTGGTCAAATATTACAATCTGCTTATATTCCACTGAGTTTATCTGCATAAGCATGCATGCAATATCATGAGCTAATTTCATCTTGTGTGTGGATCATGAGCTATTTCCACCTTGTGTGTGGATCATGAGCTCGGTCTTATGGCTTAGAGTAGAGACATAGTAGATATGAAGAGATAAATAACTTCTCTGGGATAGAGAGCAACCGAGGTGCGGGTAGAGTTGTCTCCAGGAAGGCCAGCAGTTGGATTCACCTGCATAAAAGGAAAAGATGTTCCTCTAGCTTTTTGTAATTATGCTGAAATCCTTTTTTTGTCTGCTGCATTCCAATCTTCCACTATTATTTGAATCCTTAGTTTATATGTGCAAACTTCAATGTTGAGCTATGTTATTCATCATTTGAAAGCTTGGAGATATTTTTATCCAAATCACAGGTTCACAAGTAGAGTCACAAGTGCATAAATTACAAGAGACCACTTACATTCAATACTTTGCGGTCTTTCTTGTTTTTCAGAACAACTCCTGTTTCATTTTCAGCAATCACCTGCAAGATTCAGATTGGGGAAACAGATGACTCACATGCTGGCTACAAAGGACAATTTCTGTTGGACAACAAAACATTTGTTTGTCCTTGCCAGATTAACTATCATCATCCTCTCAAGTTGTGTTAAGATGCGCTCACGAATGCAGAACCAGAAGCAATGAACCCTACCTGCCAGTTAGCTGTCGTATTTGAGATTGCTATCTTGGTTTCCCTGCCCAATTGGTCCAAAGAGGAAAAGTAAGTTCTGAAATTTAAACACTTTCTCACATCTGCTAACAGCTCTAAAGTTTGGAGGGGCTGCCAGAACTCGAGCTTTCTCCATCTCTGATTTTTATTAATTATTTGCATGCACAATGCCAATGCTTTTGGTAATACACAAGACTGAAAACCACCTTCATATGCCATACTTTGAGCTCTATGCAAGAAATCAAAGAGGATTGAGTTTTCAAGAGCTCATACTGAACATCAGAGTATCTACAAGTTGCCAAAATACCAGTTGTAGTATGAGAGGTCAAACTCTTTGGGTAGGAACCGAGACTTGTGTAGAAATACAGGCTCCAAGTCATCAGTCCTCATGCGTTCAGCATAGTCAATGTATCCTGAAATCTGCTCCCCAAAGTGCCAGAGATCAACCACAGGGCAATGTCAACATATCATGCAAAATAACACGTATCCCAGTAAAAGATGGAGACACATGACCAATTTATCGGAAGATACAGGTCCGTGTAAAAGGTACACCAAATGGGAACAAACTCAAATTTGTGTGTAAACCATGATTCCGAAAGTGACACAGTCTGTATTAAAGACCTTCTATGAAGTTGTTTCTCCATATAATACTTGAGCTAATAATATTGTGAGCTTTCCTTCTAGGACCTTCACAGCTGCCACAAGAGATGATGTACCTCATGACCCCTACTGTTGAAGTCTCGAATGAAAATAACTGTCTGCAGCTTGAGTGTGAAAAAAATGTTTTCTTCCAAGATTGAATCATATAATGATCTAGCAAAATTTACAAATTAATTCATCGGGCATCCTCTTCAAAGAAGGGACAGTCAGTATTGCTTCCTCATGAGAATCAGATATATCTATCAGCATCTTTTTAGCCCTTCTACAAACCCAAAGAGTTTATTTGCAATATAGAACTTGAGAGCTAGCAGTTTTCGGCCATTGCATCCAATAACTTGTTAGAGTTCTTTGAGAATGCAGGAAATAGAGATAATTGGATACAGCCAGCTTTCCATCCCGCACTGGTTTTTCTCTCTCTTGCAATGCCTGTAATTTACCAATTATGTCTCTATTAGTTCCTCTTGTTGGGCAATCCTTCACATGAATGACATTTACTTAACGGGAGTAAGGGGAAAATGGATTGTTGGACTGATATATACTGCCTGCCAAAGAGAGACAAATGTTCAAGATTGGGAAGCCTTTTTCTGAGGAGAGATGCCTCAGAGGATTGCAAGATGATTTACAACATGATGATGTAGCACTGGTTGCAAATGGACAAGTTGGTTGGAATTGAGCCAATCTAGCTCATTAAGTAATCATCTGAGACAGAGCTAAGGGAATCACTAAGAGGAATGGATAGCCCGAGACATCCTTTCCAGAACTGAAATGCTTCTTAGGCACTTTCTGCATAGCCTGTGATGTTTCAAGACAACAACTTTCCAAATTAGACTGAAGTTTGGAGCTTACATTAGATCAAAAAATGCTTTAAGGGAAATAGACAATCTATTTCTCAGGCTATGAAGTTTACAGTGACAATAAAACTCTTTTGTCAAGTCATAAAATTTGTATAATCATGCAATAGGTCAAATTCAACTACAACAGCTTCTTGACATGTGGTCTCATCTGCATACTCATTTGTGTGCAAGAATCAAATCAGAAGATAAGGGGAGCTTGGTTTGTAAGAGAATTACAGCCATGCGAGCTGACTCAACAATTTCTTTGAATTGACCAAAGTCAACCCGGGACATTATTTCTGCATTGCTCCTGTACCTGTTTCCTGTCACATTCTTTAGGTCAAAATCTGTATGCTTTGTATATACAGCCCATGGAAATCTCACATTCACACAAGGCAGTCAAGATTGTTGTTGTGGAAATAGACACTATTCTTCAGAGGTCAATTACTTGCTCAACCAGCACATGTGAAACTATATGGGAAATTGATAGTGCATTGACACCAGCTTTCATTGGCAATCAAGATGTCCAAGAGGATGGGGGATGATGGTGTGGAAGGATGGAGGGGATTGAAGGTGCACCCCATCTCCACAAGCTGACGGGCAAGCTCCAGGTCCTCAAGGTAAAAGAGGTCTGTGGGAGTGATCTGGCTGTCTAGGTAGTCCTCATACCTGCAGCCTCCCTCATTGCAAACCCTATTTTTCCATTCTCTGCATGCATTTCATTCCTGTAGAGCAATGTGCTGAATAGCAACACCTCATATCAAGTGAATCAACAAAGTAAACCCTAATTTTGCATTCTCTGCATGCATTTTATTCATGTAAAAGTGTGCTGAATTGGAACACCTCAAATCAAGTGCCCAAATTGAGCCATAGAGAATCGACATCATAAACCCTAACTTTCCATTCTCTGTATTTCATTCCCGTAGAAGTGTGCTGAATTGCAACATCTCATATCAAAGTGCCCAAATTGAGCCATAGAGAATCGATTACGATGTGCGTGCGTTTGTCAAAGCCAGCAGCAGATTGAATGTGTATAAAGCACATAAAAATACAGAGGGACCAGACATGTAGTACGTGTCAAATTCGTTGACAATAGCGGCGCCTGCGGTGGCAGTGAAAGCCGGAAACTCCTGAGCTTTGGGACCACCGATTTTCTTCATCCTGGCTTGGCTGCTGAAGTTGCTACTGCTGCTGCTTCTATGATGCCATGATTAACCTGGGTGGTTCAAAATGTTGGTAAACGAAGAAGGCGATGATGCTGTGTAGTGTTATAAATGGGGTGCCATGACCACCAGGGTGCAGAAGAAATCCTCCAAGCCTGCTTTGCTCTCCATCTTGACAATGGGTGAAGAAGAAAGGAAAAAAAAAACCCACAATTGGGTTTGCTCACCCAAAATCCACAATCTTGTATCCACAATTTTTGGTTTGCTTGCTTTGCTCATCCATTCACAACCTTCTTGTCTCCCTCCTTCTCATGCGCTTGCTTGCATATCCATCTTCTTCTTCTTCTCATTACAGTTGCCTGTTCAAATCATCAACTACTCAACAAGAACGTCCCATGCGCCTTAGTGAGCCCCAATACTCTGGTATCATGGTACAAACCCAGTGTTGGGTGGGTATTTCAATCCACTCCAAATACCCTCCTGGTATCAACCTGGGTATATAGGAATATAACAGTTGAGTTTTAGATTTTCAAATTCAAATATACATTACCCAAACCTAACCGGGTGCATAAAGCCATCAAGATTATACATCGAATACCCATTCTCATACCCATTGCAATAATCGTCGGGTTTCTAACTTGGGTTTAGGGTTTTGCAAAAAAGCTCGGGCATCTTTCATTTTTGACTTTTAACTATTGACACCGATTTTGCTTATTGTGATCTACACTTGCGCTTTCGATTCGTCAATGTTTATTTTGCTTGATTGTAATTGTGATAATGGGTGTTCCAATGAAATTTGTGATTGTTTGTATCAATGTTGCCTATCTTGTTGTTGGATTTAAGATCCTAGCAATGGAAAGACCTTTGATTGCAATTTTTATTGTTTCTATGGCACACATCAGTGTGAAAGACCATCAAATGAGAAAGGTAAGCATCTAACATTTGTCTGTTACAATAATATTGTTATATGTTGTATTCTTGTCTAGATTAGAGCATGGATTAAAATATGCTTATGGTGCATTTAGGTTTTTTAAAATGATTATGGGGTTCCCATTTCAAAGTGTTTAAGGTTCAATGTGAGATTTTTTTCTCTCTATGAAGTTTCACACTTCTTGTGTTTTGAATGCAAAATGAATACTCAATTCAAGCATTTCATATCTCACCCATCACCTTTGACAACAAGTTTAGGTTTCAAAATTGGAAGTCATGTTATATTTTCGTTTGTCACCTTTTGTTTGTCACCTTTAAAGTTGTTCTCACATTTCAACTTTAAGAATAAACCTTTCACTTGCTTTCACCTCCTCAAACCTCAAACTACAAAAAGTTTTTTTCCTTTCATTTATATCATTTCACCCATTTCTTCAAACATTTACCTTGCATGGGTTTTACAAGCTCTACAAAAAACATGTGATATGATGTAAGTTTTACTAATGTTGGTCTTTCATAAAAATTTGTAGGTTGTGTTAGTAACATCAATTTTGATGACAACATGTAATTGGCACATGGTGAAGGTCCATGAAAGAAAATTCCCTTTGATGTTAGTGGTGGTGATGAATCGTACATTTTAAAATTACACGTGGAAAACTTGAGGAAACAAGGCATTGCATTTCAGAAGCTTCGTAATCGAAACTCAACAACATGGGCATTTTTCAATGTGAAGTATAATAACCAACTTATTGACCTTAAGCACAACCCAATCATGCATTGCATTGTATACCATAGTGAAGTGATGGATCACAAAAATTATGACCTTACACACTAGGTGTTGCAAAGGTGTTATTGCTTACCACAAATCAAATGGATAATGGCCATGAAAAAATACCTTGAGGTTGATCAAAGGCCATCTATAAGAAGTATGCAAAAGAGGCAACCACTACCAACCATGTTAGCAGAGGTATGGTTACTTCAAAGTTGGGCATTAAAAGGTCACATGTGAACCCAAGTGCCATTCAAGTTTTTTTCTTCTATGAATCCCTTCAAAAAGGACCATGAAACATAAAATTTTGTTTTGAAAGATGTGATGTTATTTATAATCAAGGGACTTTTACCTTGAAGACTATTGAATCAATTTCGTTGCATGGGTTGATGTATAAATCATGTTCACAAATGATCTTTCCATCCTTGAATTTTTTTGTGGAAAAAGGGTTGTCTACATTGGTGCAAAAGACCTTGGTTGAACATGTGCAACTTACATTAACTACATGCTTGTTTGTAAAATGCACCTTTGACCTCTAGATGTTAAAAGGTGTGCATGATATATTTGTTATTGTTGTGAATTTTCTTGATGATGACCAATAGCCAAAACACATCACTGTTGGCTTGTTTGAAACCATTTATACAAGTGGTGTAGCCATGGCTTTTAAGTTGCAACAATTCTTGGACAATTTTTTCCTTGTTCAAAAAGTTGTTGCCTATGTCAAGGATGAGGGGTCCAATTTACAAACATGTACAACTATTCTAAATTTAATGGTTTCCTATAACATGTTGGGCATGTTTGAATCATTTGATGGTTCCTATTTTGGGCATGTTTTGTCAAAAGTGGGCTAGTATGTTATAATGGATGAAAAAATATTTCATGGGTTGAGTTGTACATCTATTTAGACTACTCAATTTGATATTTAGAAATGCATAACATGGCCAAAGAAGTTTGGCAAGGGGAGGGGAGGGAAGGGAGGGAGGGAGGGATGGAGCGAGGCATGGGACAAAGCCTTTATGGATTTTAGGTTAAGACTTAGAAGGCTAAACACACTAGTGAAACTAAATAACATTTACATTTTGTTTCTTATTTAAATTTTTTTTCATTTTCCATTCATGGTGGTCTCATTTTCATATGCATTTGGGTGTTCATTGATTTTTTTTGTTGACATTGTAAATTTCCTAGTGGAGTATTTTTGTCTAAGGATGTTTTAACATTCCAATCAACCATTGTTTTGTGCTATAATCAACAATTTGGGCCATTGCAAAGTTGCATGCCATCTTTAGGAATTTGGGCAATCTATCAACTAGTGGTCAAAATGTTGTCACCAATTGTGACTAGTTATATGGTAAATCAAATTTATGGTCACTTGTTGCTTGGAAATGTGCTAAAATTTGATGTATTCACATGTTGTGATCTTTGTAATGATTTTACCGCCAAATTATTCCTAATAATTTGGTTGACCCAAATGAAAATGTATTTGATAAAAAGTTGGTGGAATTATAAAGGTGCATAAAAAACCAAATACTAAAAGTTTTTCAAATTTTCATGTTTTTTGTGCATCAATTTGATAAGTAAAAGGGACATATACAACGTGCTAAGGTTAATGCTAGATCCCAAATTCAAGATCATGTGCTTGGTCATGAGTTATGTGGGTAGTGAAAATGTTCCAGTCCTAGTTGTTAACTATGATTAACAACTATTGTTGCATTTGCTAATGAATTATTAAAAATATTTAATGCCAAGTGTGGTTGAGGATCCCAAGTGATGGTTCATAATTGGTGGATTGTGAAGATTTGTTTCAAACCTCAATGACAAATGGACACAAAAAATTACAAACATGTTATAACCTAGTGGTGCATAAAACAACACAAATTCCTAACCATTGTTGTTTTAACAAGGCAAATATTGGGCATTCCCAGAAGCAAAATCAATATATATATTCAATTTATGGATCCTCATTGCCCTTTGCAAATTTCACCTTTAGACTAACCATTTGGACAAAATATTTTCTGTTATCAAGAATTGGCCTTCTAACCCATGTGTCGGGTGCTTGGAACATGGCAAGTGCATGTGAGGAGGAATCAAAGTTTGATGAAAAGCTCAATATAAATGAAGTGGAATAGGAGGAATATCTAGATTTTATTTATTTTTTGTGGGTCTATGATGTAAATAAATATTTATAAATTTTGTTATGTTTTTTTTTGTAGGCACCTACAATTTGCAACTCTATGTGATGGTGATTTGCAATTTAAGATGGGCCTTTTGTTATTGTTTTCCTAGATGCCTCTATAGTGTTGATACTTTCTTATGGTTCAACAGTGTTGTTGTCTCACATAACTCTATGGTGTTGTTTTCATATAGTTTTTTCATGGAAATTTTTTTTACTCTTTGGTGATGGAAATCTTAAAACTCTAATCAAAGATGTAATGTTGTGGCATTGTCCTTTTGGAATAAATATGGCAAATGCATGCATTATAGTTGTTGATGAAGATTTAATTGCAATTTTTAACTACAATTTACCAAATATGTGTTTAATGAGGTGACTTTTAAAAGATGATGATCTCTATAGGTGTTAAGATTCCAACATGCATGGAAACCTTGTGGTATGAAAAAGAAAGTTTATGGGTAAATTTGTTTGGAGTTAATGACTTCATGGTTGTTTAATTTTGAATGGGGATCCCACTTGAAAGGTGAGAAAACCTACTAATGTCTAACTATGGTGATTAATTTTAAGTGGAGGTTGAGGTTGAAAATTTAGATTCTAAAAGATGCATTAACCTCTTACGTGGTTTTGCATTTTCAATGAAATTCAAAATGGAACTTGTTTTTAAAGGTAAAACTTGTAAATTGTAAATTGTAAAAGGCTCATTGACCTCTTCTATGGTGATGTATTTTGATTGGAACTTTAAAAGCAAAGTTCATAGATAGTCAACCTTAGAAAGCTCATTGACATGTGATTGTCATTTTTCATTTTTGGTGGAATTGAAAGTTTAAAAAAATAAAAAGCCCTTTTGACATCTTGTTGTGTTTTTACATTTTGAGTAAAACTTAAATATTGAAAAGTTGAAAGTTTATAATTTAGATGCCCAATGACATTTTTGTCTTCTTTTTTTACTCAAAATATTGAAAAGTTGACAGTTTATAATTTAGATGCCCATTGACATTTGTGTCTTCTTCTTTTTTATAGGGTATCAAGTGTTTAAATGAAGGTTGGGAATTGGTAGTTAAAAGCCTAGAATCATGGATTAAAGATAAAAATAGTAATTGTTTTGAATTGGGGTACATGTCTATGTGTGATGCAAAGAGATGAACTATTGCAAGTTGGAACCACATATAATAGAACCAACAAACAAATTGATTTTGGATCACCTATTAGTTATTTTCTCCTTTCCTTGTTTTAGCCAATGTTTCTTGATTTACAATTTTTGTAGTTTTATTTGTTTCAATAAACAATAAACCAAATGGAACTTTCCCATGTCAATTGCTTTTGTGTTCCATGTTGCATATTTTGTATCGAAATGTTTAAATGTGCATAGATATCTTTGCATTTTTTGTGAGTAGGTGATGCACATGCATTATTTTGAAAGTTTTGTTTGGTTATTGTGATATTCAATTTAAAAATTGACAACAAGTTAAAGAATCAAATAAACTCAAATTAAGAACATTATATATGATTTTTTTTGACAAGGGTATTAAACAAGGTGTTTGTTAAAGACATGGGCATAATAGTCGCCCTCTTTGTCAATGAAATATCCACATTGAGTTTCTAAAATTTGAAATGAAAATTTCCAAGACTTGGAACTAGTTGTTTATTGGAAGTAAAAAAAATAAAGACCCAACTCCAACTAGTATTTCAAACCCACCCCAACACGGTCAAAACTCCAAATTTTAGCTAAATTGTTTCTACATATTATAAATATACATGCTTAGATTAAATCAAGGTCTTTGAATCCAAATCTAACACTTGTTGGGTTTTATTTGGCCACTAAAGAAGCTTCACTCAAGAAGGTGAAGGTATTGGTGCAAGTGTTGGTTCACCGTGGCCACATGCATGCATCTACATAGTTAATAGCCACCTATTATATTACTTACTCATATGACTTATCATTTTACACGATAGATTATTAATGTGAAACCATGTCAACTTAATTGGGGAACACCACAACCAAGTTGCAAAAAACTTCTTCTACCATCTAAATACATCTACTAATTAATAATCACCTATTATCGATCTTATTTATTAACACAAATTATCTTCTACATGATATATTATTAAGGTGAAACCATGTCAACTTAGTTGGGGAACACCACAACAAAGTTGCAAGAAACTTCTTCCGCCATTTAAATGCATATACTTGGGGGAATATGTTCAACATGTCAACTAAAATCCCTAATAAAAATTGTAGGCTAACAAGATTGATGTGCTTTGATGTACCCACAAATTTTCTATTAAAAAAAAGGAATTAAAAAAATGAGTCACATTGATTGACTCATCATTGATGTTTTTGGAACATTGGGCACTCCCCAACATAAAAGCTCGTATATGTTTCCCTCCCCAATATTTGGTTAGCTTGTAAAAACTAACATTTTGAAAATAATGTCTCACAACATCTATCCTCTTGCTTGGTACATTGAAGTTTTAAGCAAATTCTTTTTCAATCCACTAGGCACATCCAAAGGTTTAACTTGCTTCAAGCTTCTCCTTTTCTTTTCTTGAACACATCTTCTTTGTGCTTTGGCACCAACAATATAATGGATTTTAATTTTCAAATCCATAGTTTTTCTCAAGTTCCCTCTACCCAAAACACACAAGACACTTTATAAACATCTAATTGGATCAAACTTGTTGCTACCAAGCTATTTAGTCTATGCAAAAAACTCAAGCCAAAAACTTTGAACATGTTTACTACCATAAGAACAAAACCACTATACTTTTTCAAAGGCTTTTGAACTCATATTTCAAAACAAGTTTTATTGTGAACAAACCCATTAATAGACCTTGGCATCCTTGAAGTTGAAAAACCTTAATGGAGATGGAGGCAAACTCACCTTTGCTAATGGCTCCACTGAGTTGTAATGAAGGAACAACCTTAAACATTGTTGTGTTTAATTCTTCAAATTTCAAGTGTTAAGTTTTGTCATAGGTTTTCATATAACACAATTCTACCCCTCAAAGATCATATCCATTTCAAAAAGCCTCACCATGTTTACATTAATTAAGGCTCTTGATTTCATAGTTATCCTTGTACCCTACTACTATTAAGTTGTCACACATTAAAAAACCTTATGCCAAAACAACTTCAAAAACTTGTTGGGGGCCTACCAAGGTAAGTGAAGTATTCAACCCATCTGGCTACTAGGTAAAATGTGAGTAATTTTGTAGTGGTAATTTAACATCTGGAAAACAATGTAAAACCTTAACAATAACATTTGGACTTTAACATTTCTTGTTACTTACCATTGATACGATTTTGGAATCCACATAAGGTTTAATGTAAGTTACCAACTTAGGTTTGAATGCAATACTAATGCAATATTGTTTTTTAGCAAATTAGAATCACCAACCCAATTTTGTTTTATGGCCTTAACATACCATGACTAGAAGCACATGGTAGTCATCCATCATACTTGGATTAAAATAAAATAATAATTATAATTATAATTATAATTATAAATAAATAAATAAATCTTGGTCTCAATGTTTTAATTATGTCATTTTATTATTATACCACTAACTTTTTCCATCAATTTCCATGTACATCTTACTTGTTATGTTTTCAAACAAAACATTACTTCAATAGCAAGATATTTGCAAACCTAATACAAAACAAATTTGGAACAATCTTTTTTTAAAAATTGAACCTTGGGAAGAAATTTAATCTAACAATACAATATATATATATATATATATATATATTCCTTTTTGGTCGGTATTAGTAATTTTTATAATAGTGACCTTTTGAATAGTCACTAAAAGTTTGGTACAAGGTATTGACCATTTTATTGATTAGCAATACTTGTATTATAATTATTTTAGTAGCTTCTCATGATGGTTGACATTGTTTACTACAAGGGAAAAAATCTCCATCTTTTTTATGTTTAAAAAAATCTTTACAATTTATATATATTATTTTGTAACATTGCAATAAAATTAAGTTTTCACTTTGTTGAATGATGTTATGTTTTGGGCAATCCAATTAAATTATACCACCAATTTTTTTTTGTAATTGAAGTTTCATTCTTTCATGAATCAATTTTTGTCTATAATTTTGATTTTAGAGAACTAAATAACTCAATATTAATTTGTTTAATAGGGTCCATAGAACTTTTGTGCTTGCTAATGTCACACCAAATGGCCATGCCCACCTCCATGGCAGAGCTCTAGGACCAATGGAAAATCTTGGAACTAAGATGCTACCCATCAAAATGGAAATGAAACCATTCAACATAAAATAAATTTGATGAAATTACACAAAATATCTAACAATTATTTAGGGTAAAAAAATCACCAACATGCAAATCATGTGTGAGAGGATCACGAAGGATAATAAAGTTCCAAGAAAGATTAATGTCTTTCAGAACCTCCCATTTGTTCCAAACTTTGAGGAAGGCAACCCACATAATGGTCACCATGACACATGTGTAAGAAGACAATGTTGGGGGTTTCAATGATTGAATCATGCCAAACTTCATAAATGGGGTTGATGCCCATGCCAAAAGACTAAGAACCAATGGTAGTCCCCCATGGAAATTGAACCAAATCAGGGTAGCAATTTTCCTAAGCTTTTAGAACTATGCCACAACTTAGCAATAATATGTTGATTAGAGATTCCAAGCAATTCCAATTTCTAAATGAAAGAAATGAGTGCAAAAGAGGAGGTTTTGTGTGTAGAATTGAAGAGGTACCCCGTCTTGGAAGAATAGCCAAAAAAAGAAGGATCACTAAGGGAAAGATGGCCTTCAAATGCCATTATCCAAGGCACTAGGGGAGGTGTTTGATGAAACCTACATGAAAAATCCACACAAGAGTTTTCTTGGGCAACATAATGTTACTTTTTTACACTTTGATGACAATCCCATGTTTTTATTGGGTTAGCACCCATACATATTTAAAGATACTTATTAAGAAGTTGAATTTCATGTTGGTTGGTTTGCATGAATTTATTGTGGTCATCAAGTTCATAAATACAATAGAAATTAGGTGTACCCACACAAGCTCAATAGGCATATCACAAATTACTTTCTTTACCCAATCCTCGAGTTCAAAAACCCCATCAAATGCCTTATAAGCTCAAGAAATACTAGAAACCATAGAGTCCATGTTAATCACATTGGTTGGGTGGGTCCTAATGTATAGAGAAGGCAAGTCCCTCCAACTTTGCATTTGGTGGTCCCATAGATATTTCATTTTAACACATCCAACATTTGCCAAGGCTGTCGCAACCCTAACTTGGCCAAGTGTGGGGGTGAAGCCCAACACTTGGAAAAGTTGGGGATTTGGAGTCCTCCGGGACTCCCGCATGTTTAGAGCTCGACAACAAGACCCAAAACACCTCTCATTGGGGTGTTCTAGGTGTCATTGGAAAGGTCTTTAAGCGTAGATATCGAAAATGCCCTCGCATTGGGCATTTGGACATCTGTCGCCCAAGTTATGGGCAAAAGAAGGGCCGGGAGTCAAACTGGCAGTTTGACTCCCGACCACTAAAAGTCGGGAATCGA